>ERZ857969.335-NODE-335-length-80603-cov-5.084496_pt1 | contig 80603 bp, 70 predicted proteins | sample MGYA00519864_ERZ857969 | MGnify/ENA primary metagenome ERZ857969 (study PRJEB31778, sample SAMEA3449382) | human gut metagenome | biome: human gut; feature: human-associated habitat; material: faeces | place: United Kingdom | collected 2010/2012 ...
TTTATAATAAAGATATATGCAAGTGCTCTTCCTGTGGTGGTAAGATTATTCCTCTGCCTACAGAACAACATTTTATAAAACCAAAACCACATATGCTCTGTTAACGTATCATAACTGTATATTTTTTTAGCTTCCTTAGGGAGGCTTATTTCTGGTGTCATAATACAGGACTGAATTATAAATTCTATGTGTTTCTATGTGTACACGCTATCCTATTATAAATAGAGTGTCAGAATTAAAAGTCCATATAGAGTTGACGCGCTTTGTTCAACCAGAAAAAATCGAAATTGATGCAAACGAAAGGGCAGTTAATGAAAAGTCTCAATACTGCTTTTTCGTTTGCACCACCTTCGATTCTTTCCTTAACGATTTGTCGAACTATTTGGAGATCCAGTAATCAATAGCCGGGGGTGGAAGAAAGCATTAATCGGTGATGATTGTTTTGTTACTAAGTTAGCAGGATTTGAATACACTCAGTATATTAATTATGAAGACTCTGGTGATGTAGTTATGGTTAAGGCTCAGAATGTAAAGAATGGTAAGCTGAATCGTAAGGAACTTTCTTTTGTTTCAAATGAAGTTTCTGACTCATTACCAAGATCTCAGCTTGCACCAGGAGATGTTGTAATGACTTATGTCGGAGCAAATATTGGTGATGTTGCAATTATAGATAATGAGTACAAATATCATTTAGCTCCTAATGTTGCCAAGATACGTCCTGATTCGGAAAGATATAATTCAATATATTTCATGTATATGTTAATGTTGTTAAATGCATACATTGTAAAAAATTCAGCAGATACAGCAAAGGCTGCTTTAGGAATGGAGAGAATAAGAAAATTGAATGTATTTGTACCCCCAATGGAACTTCAAAACCAATTCGCAGACTTTGTTGCATCCATTGACAAATCAAAATAATACAAAGTTTGCTCATATGTTCATACGATAAAAAATGCAATATAATATGTAAATATATAAAAATTCACACAATAAAAGTAACGTTTTGCAAAATAAAGCAACAAATAGCTTGAAAGAAAAGAGAAGGATTGATATAATGCACATGGGTATTAATACCCAAGGTGCTACTTCACAATTGACGTGAATGGCGGTTTGCTTTTTACGGAGAGTTTATAGCTTCGATTACATAGATTACTTAATCAGAAAATATGTATGGAGGAACTCGCTTATGCTAACAATCGGTGACTTGATTGCAGTAATTAGTCTCTGCTTAACCAGTTTTGGTCTTGGCTATACGATTGGTGCGAATAGCAATAAGACCGAAAAAAAATAACCGCCCCAGTCTGCAAACTAAGCGGTTATTTTTAACCTAATAAACATCAGGCGAACCGTCATGGTAGCACCTTTTTGTATTTAAATATGAACTGTCTGTATCATAGCACGAAACGACTTTTGTGTCAAATTATCAGCAGAATCTTAAGCGGCTATTATAAGCGATTCATCAGATCTTTCTGATTACAACCGATGTCCCGTTTGCAATGACTCCGATTACATTATTGGAAAACATATTGTAGTCAATGTCAATGCCAATGACTGCATTTCCACCCAATGCAGCTGATTTTTTGATCAGTTTATCCATGGCAGCGTGCCTTGCTGTCTCAAGTTTTTCTTCGAATATTCCGGACTGCACGCCAAAGAAATCAGCAAACGAAGAAGTAAATTCTGAAAGAAATCCGGTGCCAAGAACTACTTCGCCGGCGACAATCCCCAGGTAAGATACGATTTCATAACCTTCAAACTGAAATCCGGTTGTTACCATGTGGTGTTTTTCGCGATAATCCAGCTCTTTTTTTTCGTTTTCTGCCCGTTGTATTTCTTCTTTTTTTGTACGACTGTCCCACAATTTTTCGTCATAATCCGGATTGCCGTATCGATAACCTGCACGCATCGCTTCGATGATCTGAGGTAATTCTTTGGGATCAATATGGCTTAACTCTTCGTCTGATAACAGTTGGACCATTTCATTTCCACAATAATCGCAGTTTTCTGCAAGATGATTGCTTTCTCTGCAATTTCCGCAGTGTTTACAACATAAAATCATAAGCGTTCCTCCTTTAGCGTATGTATTTTCAAAACGGTAAGCTCATAAGTTAATATCATTGTAATAGGAAGCTGCCATTTGTACAATGTTTTTCTTTTGTGAACAGGAACCGAACCTGTTATTCTCTGGTGAAATATGTGTTTTTAAGCAGAATTTACCGGATTTGCAGGATTCCTCTCATAACTTTACAGGATTCCGCTTATAACTTTCTTGTGAGAAAAACCACTTCGTGTTAAAATATCAGAAGACATTTCACGAAAATACAACAAGAGGGGGTGGCGGCGTGACGAACTTTGATTTCCTGAAGGATATTCCGCAGTTTGCAGCGTTTGCGGATGTTGCGGTGGCAGCGGAAAAGATCCTGATGATCGACCCGGAGGCGAGCGTGATGAACTGCCGGCGGGCGATGGAATTTGCCGTCAAATGGATGTATTCGGTTGACGATATGCTGGTAATGCCATATCAGGACAAGCTGGTCAGCCTGCTGAATACGGAAGAGTTTAAAGGAATTGTGGATGCAGACATTTTGCGGAGAATGGATTTTATTCGCAGGGTGGCAAATCAGGTGGCACATACGGGAAGAAAGCTGACGCTGGATCAGGCGAAGCTGTGCCTTGAGAATCTTTATATATTTCTGGATTTTGTAGCTTATTGTTATGCGGATGATTATCAGGAGGGGCAGTTTGATGCAGGTCTTCCGGAGCAGAATCAGGAGATCCTGGCAGCGGAGACAGCCTTTCCGGATATTGATCTGGAGGCTTTGATCGCAGAAAATAAAGCATTGAAGGCAGAACTGACTTCCAGGCGTGAGGAGCAGAAGCAGACGTATGTTCCGAAGCCGCTGGAGCTGTCGGAGTATGCAACCCGCAAACAATATATCGATACGATGCTGATTGATGCCGGATGGATGGAAGGAAAGAACTGGCTGAATGAAGTCGAAGTCTATGGCATGCCAAATAAATCAGGCAGCGGTTTTGCGGATTATGTGCTTTATGACGATGCACACCGGCCGCTGGCGGTGATCGAGGCGAAAAAGACCTGTGCAGATGTGGCGAGCGGACGGCAGCAGGCAGAGTTATATGCGGATTCTCTGGAGCGGCAGTATGGACGCAGACCGGTCATTTTCCTTACGAACGGATTTGAGACGAGGATTGTGGACGGACAGTATCCGGAGCGGCAGGTTTCCTGCATTTATTCCAGAAGAGATCTCGAAAAATGGTTTAATTTAAAAACCATGCGGGGCGATCTTGGCAGTGTCCGGATTGATAAAAAAATCGCCGGAAGGTATTATCAGGAAGAGGCGATCAAGGCAGTATGCGAGAGCTTTGATAAAAAGAACAGAAGAAAAGCACTGCTTGTCATGGCGACTGGATCGGGAAAGACAAGGACAGTCATTGCACTTTGCGATGTGCTTCTGCAAAACGGCTGGGTAAAAAATATTTTGTTTCTTGCAGACCGCACTTCCCTTGTCACACAGGCAAAACGAAGCTTTGTCAATATGCTGCCGGATCTTTCGGTGGCAAATCTGTGTGAGGAGAAAAGCAATCTGCATGCACACTGTATTTTTTCAACTTATCAGACGATGATCAACTGCATTGATGCCACACGGGACGAAGACGGAAAATTATTTACGAGCGGCCATTTTGACCTTGTGATCTGTGACGAGGCACATCGTTCGATCTACAATAAATACAAAGACATTTTCACGTATTTTGATGCACCGCTTGTTGGTCTTACTGCGACGCCGAAAGATGAGATCGATAAAAATACCTACAGCATTTTTGAGCTGGAGAAGGGCGTGCCGACTTACGGTTATGAGCTGGCACAGGCGGTAAAAGACGGTTATCTGGTGGATTTCCTTTCGGTGGAAACAAAGCTGAAATTTCTGGAAGAGGGCATTGCGTACGATGAGCTTTCGGACGAAGATAAAGAAGCATACGAGAACACCTTTGTGGATGAAAACGGACAGGTTGTGGAGCGGATCCAGTCCTCAGCACTGAATACCTGGATCTTTAATGACGATACGATCAGACAGGTGCTGGACATTCTGATGACACATGGAATCCATACAGACTACGGAGAAAAGCTCGGCAAGACGATTATTTTTGCGAAAAATCATGCTCATGCGGAAAAAATATTTGAGGTGTTCAATAAAGAATATTCACATCTGCCGGGTTATGCAAAAGTGATCGACAATCGTATCAGCCATTCCCAGAGCCTGATCGATCAGTTTTCGGAGCCGGATAAACTGCCGCAGATCGCCATTTCCGTTGATATGCTGGATACGGGAATCGATGTGCCGGAAATTTTAAATCTGGTCTTTTTTAAAAAGGTAATGAGCAAGGCAAAGTTCTGGCAGATGATCGGGCGTGGAACGAGGCTCTGTCCGGGACTTTTGGATGGTGAGGATAAGCAGAAATTCTATATTTTTGATTTTTGTGGGAATTTCGAGTTTTTCCGGATGCAGAAGGGAAAAGAGACAGCAGTCCGGCTGCCTTTGCAGAGTGCGATTTTTAACCTGAAATTTCAGATTTCGTATAAATTGCAGGATTTACAATATCAGACAGAAAGACTGATCGCCTATCGCAAAAACCTGGTTGAGAGTATGCAGGGAAAAGTACAGGAACTGAGCCGGGATAATTTTGCGGTGCGTCAGCATTTGAAATATGTGGAATATTATTCCAATCCGGAGAATTATCAGAATATCCGTTACGAGGATACGCTGACCGTTCAGGAGGAGGTTGCACCGCTGATCATGCCGGATCAGGAAGAGGCGTCCGCCGTTCGTTTTGACGCACTGCTTTATGGGATTGAGCTTGCTTATCTGATGGGAAATAAATATGGAAAAGCGAGAAAGGATCTTCTGAAAAAGGTGCGTGCGGTGGCAGGTGTTGCCAATATTCCGCAGATCAAAGCACAGGAAAAACTGCTGAATCAGATCCTGCACACGGATTATCTGGAGACGGCCGGTGTGGATGAATTTGAACATATCCGTGAAAATCTGCGGGAACTGATCAAATATATCAAAGAAAAAGAAGGAAAGCGGTATGATACCGATTTTGCGGATGAACTTCTGGCGATGGAATGGAAAGAGTCAGAGCTGGAAAATGATGACCTGAAAAATTATAAAGCGAAAGCAGAATATTATGTCCGCAGGCATCAGGATAATGAGGCGATTGCCAGGCTGAAGAATAATCAGCCGCTGACAGCGGCGGATGTACAGCTTCTGGAAGAGATCCTCTGGGGAGAACTGGGGACAAAAGAAGAGTATGAGACGGAGTACGGGCAGAAGCCGCTCGGAGAATTTGTCCGTGAAATTGTCGGCTTGGATATGAACGCTGCAAAAGAAGCATTTTCAGAATATCTGGATGAAAACAGCCTGGACAGCAGGCAGATTTATTTCGTAAATCAGATCGTGGAATACATTGTGCAAAATGGCATGATGAAAGATCTGTCGGTGCTTCAGGAGGCACCATTTACGGATCAGGGAAGTGTCGTGGACATTTTTACGGATCTGAACGTATGGATGGGAATCCGGAAAGTGATCGACCAGATCAATGCAAATGCCGCAGCAGCTTAGGAGATAAATAAACTATGAATTTTTTTGATTACATAAAGAACGAGTCGTTTTTTAAACCGCTTACGTTCAAGTACCGCAGGATTTATTATGACTGTATCCGGATTTTGATCGAACGTTCGAAGGAACTTCCGGTTCTCTACGAGTCGGATGCAAAGGACAGTATCACGCTGTATCTGAAAAACGAAGAGATTCAGCGACTGATCGAAGAAGCGGATGATGAGAATGAGGCGGTGCAGCTTCAGGCGGCTGAGATTCTGGCCATTTTCCGTGAATGTGGATGGATCAAGCCACGGCAGATCGGACGCAGCGGAGAATATGTTGTAAATCTTTCGACGGATTGCCGAAGAGTGATTGATTTTCTGGATAAACTGACTGAAAAGAAAAATGAAGGTACGATGTCAAACCGCATTCTCTCAATGTATGAGATCATGAAATCCGCATCGGAAGAAGGCTCAGTGCGAAAAGAACGTCCGTACTCAAACATTCTGGTGCCGATGATGGAAAATGAAACCGAGCTTCGCAATGAGCTGGCTGATTTAAAAGACAGTATATCGGATATCATGAAAACAGTCATCGAATTTCAGGACATGAACAGTTTCGGGCAGTTCATTATGAAAAATGAAATGTTGGACCGGTTCTTCAGTGAATATTTCTTCGTAAAAAACAACGGACTGATCCCGACCCAGCTTTCTTTCATCCGTGACCGGATCGAGGATCTGCGTTATGGGGATATGTATGAGAAAATGGTCGAAGAATGTGGAAAACGTCTGCGTTGCCCGAAAGAGCAGGCAATTTCCCGTGTGGACCGTTACATGGCGGAACTCCAGTATTTCCTGAGTGTGGAATACGAAGAAAATATGGAACTGATTGATACTCGCATCAACAGTTATTATAATCTGGCAAATACGAGGATCATGCAGATGGCGAGCAGCCGTGTCAGACTGGAGAATCTTCTCGGCGATTTCCTGGACCGTGTTTCCAGGATTTCAAAAGAAGAGCAGGATGCGGCGATGGAAAAAGTGGAAAAATGCACTCGTGTTATCAACCAGAAATACGTTGGTTACAAATCATTCGAGCAGAATCGGCGTATCCGCAACGAAGGTCAGAATATCGCATTAAACACCAATGCGATGTCGGAAGAAGAGATGCAGAAACGGACGGAGAATCTGTTCCGCAGTGCACCGAACCGATATGCTCCGGCCCGTGTCGGAGCATATCTGGATGAGGCACTTGGATTGGATGTGAGCATGGAGCTGAAAGAAAAGGGTGTGCAGACAAAAGAAGAGGCACTGATGATCGCAGCGGCGATGCTTTATGCGAAAAATGCAGAATTTCCATACGAAGTCCGCATCAAGGACGAAAAAGTGAGCACGAAAATTGCCGATATCAGCAATGTGGTGATCTCGAGAAAATAAAGATGTCAGAATTGTGGATCACAGGGTACGAAAATATTTACAGGGCATTTTTTTGAACGCAGAGAAGCGGATTGTGAATGTCCGATTTACAAATACAATGAGGTAAATTTATATGCAGGATTTAAGTTTTATAAGCAATATGAGCGACGAGGATGCGTATCTGTTCAAACGCTGTGTGCGGCGGCTTCTGGATACGACATTTCTTGTAAAAGACAAAGAAGAAAAGCTCTATCAGTTTGTGGCTTCCGAATCTAACCGCTACGACATGAACCAGTATCTGGCAGTGATCGGCTACAAAGTGGTTGTGGAAGAACAGATGGGTGTGGCGATGCTGCAGCCAAATGATGATGATAAAGAAACGGTTGGGCTGAAACGATTGAACCTTTATCATTTTGACCAGAGGCACATGAAGCTGCTGCTGGTGCTGTGGCTTTTATTTCTGGAGCGGATGGGATATGAAGAGGCAGTCTATGTGACGGTCGGTGAGATTATCGACAAATGCAGGCTTTATGATATTGAGCTGACGCCGGTCGAGTTTAAAAAGGCATATGCGACCTTCCGCAGATTCTGCCTGATCGATTACAGTGACGATATCACAAAAGAGGACGGGGCTGTGCGTCTCTATCCTTCTTTGCAGTTCTGTCTGGATATCGGACAGTTGAAACAGGTGATGGCAGAATTTGTGGAACAGGAAGATTTCGAGGCAGCGGACATGGCAGACCTGGAAGAGGCAGAAAGTGAGGAGAGCGATGAGTAAAATAGTTTTACGCAATGTACAGCTGATCAACTGGTATGGATTTACCAACACGGTCGTTCCGGTTGCAGAAAATCTCACCCTGATCTCCGGAGAAAATGAGTGCGGAAAATCGACGATCCTCGATGCCATCAAATATGCCTACACCGGTGATACGCAGTTTAATAAGGCGACAAGCGGATATAATACAGGCGTGGGCAAGCGAAATCTGATCTCGTATACACGCTGTCTGGTCGATGCGAGTGCCGGCGTGTATGCAAGACCGGCGGAGAAGATCCCAGTTGTGTATACCCACATCGCACTGGAATATTATGACCAGATCAACGAAAAATCCTTTGTGCTCGGCGTGATCATCGAGACAGCCGTGACGGATATCCGCGGCACGTACTGGTATGCGATGGAAGACAAACATCTGTCGGATATTTCCTATGTCTATGAAGACGGTTCTGCCTTAAAGCCGTACGATGCGTCCGGATTTCAGAAACGTTACAATGTCAAACTCCGCAAGAAACAGGATGGAGTGGCATTGTTTATGCAGATGGTCGGACTGAAGCTTCCGTATCAGGAAGTGTTTCGTTATCAGAGAAAACTTCGAAATATCATGGCATACAATCCGGCGGCAAAGATCCAGGAATTTATCCGGGAATCGGTTCTGGAAGAACACGATGTCAATTTTGAAAAATTAAAAGATGCCAAGAAAAATATTGAGCAGATCAACAGCCGTTTGGAGCTGATCGAAGAAGAGATCGGTGATCTGGATGCGATCCTGAAAGATTATGCAGAATACGATGAGCGTGTCATGCAGCTGAAAGTGGATGATATTAAATTAAAATATCGAAATATGCTTTCCTGGAAAGAAAAACGCTGCATGGCAGAAGAAATGATCCGCAAAAACAGCATTGAAGTAGAAGCACAGATCAAAACAATCAAAGAACTGAGCACGGAGATCGATGCACTTGACCGTTATTATATGGAAGCAAAAGCCGCACTGCGGGAACTGAATGTTTCCAAAGCGATCGACAATTCCAGACAGCAGATCACTGCTTTCGAGAAACAGCTGGAGAAGCGGAAGAGTGAAAGGGAAGAGCTGGAGCAGTTCCGGAAACGTCTGCTGCATGTGGCAGAAGAACTGAACAAAATGGAATGCGAGGTTTCTCATTTTGAAACGCTTGGCAAACTGACGGCAGTCGATCTTTCCAATTCTGAGAAACAGGAAGCCATCGATGCACTGAGAGCGGAAATCCGTAAAAAACGTGACAGTATTGTGCGAAGCAGAGCTTATCTGGACCGCGAGCTCAAAGAGGTGCAGCTGGAACGCAGCGAGCAGAGCAAGATCGTTGAAAACTGTGACCGCAACAAAGCGGATTATTCGTATGTGCAGGAACAGACGCAGCTGATCCGGGAGATCAACAAAGAACTGAAAAAACAGGGCATCGATGAAGAAGCCCGCATGGCGTGTGAATATGTATCGGAACTGAAAGACGAAGCATGGCGTGATGCGATCGAAGCTTTTCTTGGTGTGCACCGCTATGCGATCCTGGTCTCGCCGCAGGCCTTTGATGTTGCCAATCAGGTTATGGACCACTCCGGACATCGTTATGTGGAGCTGGTCAATACAAAGCGTCTGGCTGAACGCAAGATCAAATGTGAGGAAGATTCGGTCTATCATTATCTTCAGATTCAGAATGAGACAGCAGCAAAGTATTTCCAGTTCTGGCTGGGTGCGATCCATGCAGTTGAGCTGGACGAGGTTACAAAATACGATAATGCCATGTCAAAAGAAGGAAAACTCGGCAGAAATATGGCAGTTACTTACATCAACACGAAAAAGATCAAGAGCTACTGCCTTGGCGGGGCGGCGATCGAGCTGAACCGCAAAAGAGCTGCGAAAAAACTGGATCAGCTGGAAAAACGGGAAAAAGAGATTTTGAGCAGCAGACATACGATGCAGAATCAGGATGTCTTTCTGCAGAGCAGTCTGGATTATTTCAAAGATTACAATCTGGAAGCCAACAGAGAATGTGAGCATTTAAATGCAGAGCTGGAAGCAGAAAAGGTGCGTTATCGTGAACTTCTGGAAGCCCAGAAAAACAATGCAGAATTTATGGCACTTTCGCAGCGTGTGACTGATCTGGAAAAACAGCTTCGCAATAAAACACGTGAGAAAGATGAAGAGAGCAAAAAGCGTTACCGACTGGAAGCGGAAATCGAGCAGAAAAAGAAAGACAGCGTGATGTATCAGGCGAAAGAAGCGGAAGAGCAGAAACATCTGGAAGAAGAACAAAAGCTCAACCGTTCCGCAGCAGAGCAGGCGATCACAGAATACGACCGCTATCTTGCCGGAGAAGATAAAAAAGGCGGCATCATGCAGCTTTCCGAGAAAGAGCAGATGGAAAAACGTGTCAGCAGTTTTGCGGCAAATATCAACGGACAGCAGCAGGCGTACAACAACCGCAAGCAGGAAGAAGAACGTCTGCCGATCGGTCTTGAGTACGAAAAAAGCTATCACCAGAGACGCGGAAAAATCTGGATCGATGACCTTCAGAATCTGCAGCAGAAATTAAAAGAGCAGACCATGCGTTATGAAAGCATTTTCAAAAGAGAATTTGTTCTGAATATTTACGAGACGGCAAGGGCTGCAAGAAAAGACATCGCACAGATCAACAAAGAACTTCGCAAGCTGAAATTCGCGACATGCTATCAGTTTGATGTGAAATTTTTGAATGACAATTCCGACTATGCCAAAATTCTGCGTTATGCAGAGTATCTTCAGCAGACCGGAAATCTGGAGGACGGTCAGATCGCCCTTACAAAGCTGATGGGTTATGAGGATGACGAAGTAGAGAGACGGGAGCGGGAGATCAAAGATATTATTAACCGCATCATTGAAAAAAATGATCTGGCGGAGATCCAGAAATTTGCAGATTACCGCAATTATATGAGCTACGAGATCATCATCAACAACGAAGAAGTAAAAGACGGAAAATTATCCAAACAGGTAGGATACAATTCCGGTGCCGGAACGCAGATCCCATATACGCTGATTTTGTCGGCGGCACTCTCCATGCTCTACAATGTGAGAGTCAATTCCGTAAGACTGATCTTTATTGATGAGCCGTTCGAAAAAATGAGTGACCACAATATCAAACTGATGCTTGATTTCTTCAAAAACCAGGACTTTCAGGTTATCTTCTGTGCACCGCCAAATAAACTGGAATCGATCGGAAGTGAATGCGGTGTGATCATCCCGGTTTTGAAAAATGCAAACGACGATATGTTGATCGGAAAGGTGAAATTTCATGACACAGTTAATGGAGCAAATTAAAGAAAAAGATGCACAGGCATTTACCCACAGCGGAAAGTTTCATGCGGACGATGTATTTTCGTCTGCACTTCTGCTGTCTGTCAATCCAGAGATCACGATCCACCGCGGCAGTCAGGTGCCGGAGGATTTTAAAGGAATTGTTTTTGACATCGGAAGAGGGAAATACGACCATCATCAGAGGGATAGCAGAATCCGTGAAAATGGTGTGCCGTATGCAGCTTTCGGACTTTTATGGGAAGAGTTGGGTGCTGAGATTTTAGGAGAAGAACTGGCAGAAAAATTTGACGAGGCTTTTGTGCAGCCACTGGACAACAATGACAACACCGGCGAAAAAAATGAACTTGCCACCTTGATCGGCAATTTCAATCCGCCATGGGATGCACAGGGCGGAAACGATGCGGCGTTCTTTAAGGCGGTCGGTGTGGCCGGCATGATTCTCGATAACAAACTGGAGCGTTATCGGGGCAATGAGCGTGCCGACAAACGTGTAGAAGAAATTTTAAAACAGCATCAGGAAGAGATCGCTTCCGGCAAAAAGCCGGCGGATGAAAAGCAGATTCTGGTGCTGCCGGATTATGTCCCGTGCCAGAAATATCTTTCCGAGACAGACATTGCATTCGTGATCTTTCCATCCAATCGCGGCGGCTACTGTATTCAGCCTCAGAAGCGAGAATACTCCCTGAATTATAAATGCAGTTTCCCGGAAAGCTGGCTTGGTCTTGAAAAAGAAGAATTAAAAGAAGAGAGCGGTCTTTCCGGTGCAGAATTCTGTCATAAGGGCGGATTTCTTATGACGACAAGTACGCTCGAAGATGCCATAAAGGCATGCAAGATCAGTCAGCAGCAGTTCCATGAGCAGGTTGTGATCGTAAATCTTGGCACAGATGAGGCAGCCGATGCATTGCTTTTCAAACTTCCGCAGTTTTCCGGTGCCAGAATCGTGCACATGGAGCTGCCGGATCTTCCGCCGATGGAGTGGGACGGCATTTACGGTGAATCCACACTTGAAAAGCAGGAATGGAAAGCACAGATCAAAGATCAGGTGAAAAAGATTCTGAAATCCAAACCGGAAGCAGTCTATGTACAGGGAGATCTTTTTGCGGTGTATCCGCTGATCCATGCACTTCGTAAACGCCATATGCCGGTGCTTGTGATGACAGAGATGGAAGGGGAACAGAAAATTGTGCGGATTCCGTCCGGATCATAGTGTGATTTCAGATTTTTGACCCTGGCATTAAGATGCCTGCGAATTGCTCCGTTACAAGTAACTCTCGCAATTCTATAAACATTCGGAATTCGCATATTTACTGCGTAAATAGCTACTTCCTCATGTTTAGCGGGTCCCAAGTTCAAATGTCTTATCTTGCAAGCAAGAACGACATTTTGATCTTTTGACCCTGGCATCTCAAAAAGTGCACAAAAAAATAGTGGGAAAAACAGGAAAAAAGTAGAAAAATGCATTATATTCTTGCAATTTAGTCGGATTTTAGGTACAATATAGTTCTATGATGATACGGAATTGCAGAAGCTGTGGAAAAGCGGAGCAATTCATAAGGATTATTTTAGGTAAATAATGATCCGGAGATGGAAGAGGGCGGATATACGAAGGTTTTCGGATTGTTAAAAGAAAAAAGTATGAAAGGAAAAGGAAATGAATAAGAAAGACGAATTCAAACCGTACATTCCGGCAGACAGAGTCATGCCGGAGCTTACTGTGACTTCCATTATTATGGGTGTTTTGCTCGCAGTAATTTTCGGAGCAGCCAATGCATATCTTGGACTCCGAGTTGGTATGACTGTTTCTGCTTCTATTCCGGCAGCAGTTATATCTATGGGTGTTATTCGCATTATCATGCGTAAGAATTCCATCCTTGAAAGTAACATGGTACAGACCATCGGTTCAGCCGGTGAGTCACTTGCAGCAGGAGCGATCTTTACGATGCCGGCACTGTTCCTCTGGGCAGAAGAGGGTCTTTGCTCTATGCCGAGCCTTGTCGAGATCACACTGATCGCACTTTGCGGTGGTGTTTTAGGTGTACTTTTCATGGTACCGCTTCGTAATGCCCTGATCGTGAAAGAGCACCTGACACTGCTTTACCCGGAAGGAACTGCATGTGCAGACGTACTTCTGGCCGGCGAAGAAGGCGGAGCAAACGCTTCTACGGTATTCTCCGGTATGGGACTTGCAGCAGTATTTAAATTTATCGTTGATGGTCTGAAGGTGATCCCGGCAGACGTATCAGCAGCTTTTAAATCTTTCAAAGGTGAGATCGGTATGGAAGTATACCCGGCACTGCTTGGTGTTGGTTATATTGTAGGACCAAAGATCGCATCTTACATGTTTGTTGGTTCTGTATTCGGATGGCTGGTTATCATCCCGCTGATCTGTCTGTTCGGACCTGATACCTGGCTGTATCCGGCAGAAGCAGGCACAACAATCGCTCAGCTTTATGCAGGCGGCGGTGCATCAGCTATCTGGAGTACTTACGTAAAATACATCGGTGCAGGTGCCATCGCAACAGGCGGTATCATCTCTCTGATCAAATCTCTGCCTCTGATCGTAAAAACTTTCAGCGACTCTATGAAGAGCGTAAAAGGCGGAAAAAATACAAGTACTGCACGTACTGCACAGGATCTGCCGATGCAGTTTATCCTGATCGGAATCGTTGCCATGGTTGTTATCATCTGGGCAGTACCGGCTATCCCGGTAACTCTGCTTGGAGCAGCACTGATCGTAATCTTCGGATTCTTCTTCGCAACGGTATCCTCCCGTATGGTAGGTCTGGTAGGAAGTTCCAATAACCCGGTATCCGGTATGGCAATCGCTACTCTGCTGATCGCAACTATGGCGATCAAAGGAAGCGGCAAAACAGGTATCGACGGTATGACAGCAGCAATCGCAATCGGTTCTGTTATCTGTATTATCGCAGCAATCGCAGGCGATACTTCACAGGATCTGAAGACCGGTTATCTGCTTGGTGCTACACCGAAAAAACAGCAGATTGGTGAGCTGATCGGTGTTCTTGCATCCGGTCTGGCTATCGGCGGTGTTCTCTACCTGCTGAATGCAGCATGGGGTTACGGCGGAGCAGAAGTACCGGCTCCTCAGGCAACTCTGATGAAGATGATCGTAGAAGGTATCATGGGCGGAAACCTGCCATGGAACCTGGTATTTGTCGGCGTATTCCTGGCACTGGGTCTTGAGATCCTGCGTATCCCGGTAATGCCGTTCGCAATCGGTCTGTATCTGCCGATTTACCTGAATGCAACCATCATGATCGGTGGTGTTGTACGTATGGTAATGGATGCACGTAAGAATGTCGATGAAAAGACAAAAGAACAGCAGTCCACAGACGGAACACTGTACTGTGCAGGTATGATCGCCGGAGAAGGTCTGGTAGGTATCCTGCTGGCAATTTTCGCAGTATTTGGTATCAACACAAGCATCGGAGAGAGTGTAAACTTTGGCAACATCGGTGGTGTCATTCTTATGGTACTGATGATCGCATCCCTGTTTTACTTCTCTCTTAAGAAAAAGAAAAAAGCATGAAAAAAAAGAAACAGGAACAACAGATAAATTATCTGGATCTGATTCCGGTAAAAGCCGAAGGCCTGAAGTGGCACAAAGACTTCAGGGATCGCGTGATACTGGAAGTAAAAAATGAAGGTTTTTTTAACGGGATCGCACAGAAAGTATTTAACCGCCCGGAAGTCACAAAGATACATCTGGATGTACATGGAAGTTATCTTTGGCCTTTTATCGATGGAGAGAGAACCGTCATGGATCTGGCTGCTCTGGAAAAAGAGCGGTTTGGTGAAGCGGCAGAACCCCTTTATCCACGAATCGTAAAGTATTTTCAGATTCTTGAGAACAATCATTTTGTAAGTTTTAAATAATAAAATCCCTTGCGGCGGGCAGTTTCTGCTGTAAGGGATTTTTTACCACAGGGGGATTCTTTTTATGTGCACAAATAAAAAACATGCAGAAAATCTCTTGCACGCACGGGGCAAATTTTCCGGTCGCATCGGTTATGTGCTGGCAGTTGCCGGCTCTGCGGTTGGACTTGGAAACATCTGGCGATTTCCATATCTTGCGGCAAAATACGGCGGAGGTATGTTTCTGCTTGTCTATCTGATTTTAATGGTCACTTTTGGATATGTTATGATCGTATCCGAAACAGCACTGGGACGTATGACGAAAAAAAGCCCGGTTGGAGCTTTCCACAAATTCGGAAAGAGCCTGCCGTTTCACCTGGGAGGCTGGATCAACGCAGTCATCCCGATGATGATCGTTCCTTATTACAGTGTGATCGGCGGCTGGGTTCTGAAATATCTGTTTGAGTATATCAGGGGCAATGCAAACCTTGTTGCACAGGATGGCTATTTCAACAGTTTTATCACCTCTTCCATGGAAGTAGAAATATGGTTTCTGATCTTTGCGGCACTGGTATTTATTGTCATTCTTGCAGGTGTAAAAAATGGAGTAGAACGTGTTTCAAAGGTTATGATGCCGCTTCTGATCCTGCTGGCAGCCTGTGTGGCTGTTTATTCCATCACAAGACCGGGAGCCGTGGAAGGCATCAAATATTTCCTGATCCCGAATCTGGAGAATTTTTCCTGGATGACGGTCGTTGCGGCGATGGGGCAGATGTTTTATTCCCTGTCGATCGCGATGGGTATCCTGTATACGTATGGATCTTATATCGGGAAAGATGTAGACATCGAAAAAAGCACCACGCAGGTTGAGATTTTTGACACCGGTGTCGCACTTCTGGCCGGTCTGATGATCATTCCGGCAGTGTTTGCATTCTCCGGCGGAGATATGGAAACGCTCCAGGCAGGACCGGCACTGACGTTCATCACCCTGCCGAAAGTATTTGCGAGTATGGGAGTTGGCACGATTGTCGGCATCGCATTCTTCCTGATGTTTCTGTTTGCGGCACTGACCAGTGCAATCTCACTTCTTGAGACCAGCGTTTCCACCCTGAACGATGAGCTTCACTGGAGCCGTGGAAAATGCTGTCTGCTGATGGTTGTCGTGATGCTGGTGATCGGAACGGCATCCTCTTTTGGATATGGTATCTGGGACTCTGTGAAGATCCTTGGTATGCAGTTTTTGGATTTCTTTGACTTCCTGACCAACTCGGTCATGATGCCGATCGCAGCACTTGCTACCTGCATTCTGATTCTGAAAGTCGTCGGATTTAAAAGAATGGATGCGGAGATTGAACAGTCATCTGATTTTAAACGCAAGAAATTATATCATTTCTTCCTGAAATATCTGGCATCCGCCTGCGTGATCATTATCCTTCTCAGCTCCATTGCAAATGTACTGGGATGGATTTCGATGTAAAACAGAAAAACTTTGTCGAAAGACCGGTTAAGCATTGTAATACTAGCCGTTTGGCTAGTGTACAATGCTTTTTTAATTTTATATAATGGTTATAGAATGATGTGGGTGTCAAAAGTCCCCAACTATGATGCCTACGGATTGTTCCGTGCGTTGCACTCCCACAATCCTCCCCAGTATTCGCATATCGTGGGATTATCATCCCACTTTTATGCTCATATCGGGGCGGGTCCCAAGGTCTTTCATCCACCTATGAGCAAGCTCATGTGGATTTAGACCTTTTGACCCTGGCATCATAGAATTGCGAAAGTTATTTTTCAACGGAGCAATTTGCAGGAATCAGACAGGAATGAAAGATTAAAAAAAGAAAACAGGAGGAAGATATGAGAAAACGAATTGCAGCAGGATTACTTGCATTTGCACTTGCATTTACCGCAATGGATTTTGGTGGTCTGGTAAGCATTCAGGCAAATGCAGCAGGACTGGTACAGGTTACTGAAGAGAACCAGAGTAATTTTCATTTAAACGGAGATTATGCCGGATATTATGCGATTGCAGACAAAGAAGATCTGCAGGCGTTTGCGGCGAAGGTCAATGCCGGAGAGAACGCTGTCAATGCAGTGCTGACGGCAGACATTGATATGACAGGTGAAGACTGGACACCGATCGGAGATACAAATGACGGTTATACAGGAATCTTTGACGGAAACGGACATAAGATCAGCAAGCTGGTCTGCGAGCGGACAGGAGACAAACAGGTATCAGGATTGTTTGCAGTGCTGATGGAGAACAGCGTTGTCAAAAATCTTGGAGTGGAGAATGGTGTGTTCACATCGTCAACGAGCGCGGCCGGAGCGATTGCGGCAAAAAGCAGGCTTGGAAAGGTGATCAACTGCTGGAACAACGGAAAAGTAACAGCTCATGATTTCGGCGGCGGCATTGTCGGAAGTTCGCAGGGCTGGATCGAATCATGCAACAACAGCGGATCGGTAAAGGCAACGTGGGGCTGGGGACGCAGCGGAGGTATCGCCGGGGAACAGGTCTGTGATATGAACAGCTCAAAACAATATGTAAGAACCTATATCAAGTATTGTTATAATACCGGAACAGCAGATGGATATTATGCCGGCGGTATAGTTGCTTATCAAGGCTATAAGAATCAAGAAGCCTGTGATATCATCTCCTGCTGGAGCGATGCAGTCATGACAGGAAGTATAACAGGTGGAATTGTAGGGAGTCTGGACAAGGGTGACACAATTCAGAACTGTGTTTTTAATACCGATCGTTTTAAGGGACAGGTTTATAATAAAAATCAAAATGGAAGTGTCAAAGATTCAGAAGGTATGACAACCGCAGAGTTTGCATCCGGAAAGGCGACCTGGGTGTTAAATGGAAAGGATAATTCTCTGGCTTCACAGGCAAAGTGGTTCCAGAATCTTGAAGAAAATCCGGATGCTTATCCTGTAATGGATGGCACACATGGAAAGGTTTATTATCTGGAGGAAAACGATACTTACAGCAATCATCCGGGAAGTATGGCAAAAAATGAGATTTCACTGGTATCCGGTACCCAGATTGAGCGGACAAGCGATAATCTGTCTGAAACAAAGCCACTGTCTCTGAAAAAAAACGAGGTTTTTAACTGGAAAGGGGACGGAGCAATAGAGGTCGGCTATTATCTGGATGAAAAGGCACAGATACCGACCACGGCGGAAAACAGCGGAGCTGCTAAAAAAGGCGGAGCACCGGCACAGCCGGGACAATATTATGTAAAAGTGACGGCTCTGGAAGTGGAAGATTTTTATCAGGAAACTTCAGAAAACTTTTCCTATCAGATCAACTTCGATGCCGAAATCCAGATGGAAAAAATCGCAGGCAGCAAAAGCATAGATTATGCTTATACCGGAAATCCACGGGAACTGTCCTTTGAAAAAGGAAGAAAAATCACCTGGAGCTGCGAGGAAACACCGACATCCGTAAAAACCACTTATTATAAAGATCGCGGCAGCGTGCTGACAAATGCAGAAAATGCCGGTGCACTTACCGAAGGCGGAGCGCCGGCTGATAAAGGCGATTACTATGTAAAAGTAGAAATGACTTTCCGTGAAAAATATAAATCAGAATCGGATTATCTGTTATATAAAATTTCGGACGGAGAAATTGAGGTAACTATGGATGGACATTCCGAACCATATGTTACTTTGACAGAAGCATTTCGTGATACAGAGGGAAAAACAGCACAGATGAAGCTGTTGAAGAATATTGAATCGGTACGGGAAGTGGAGGTAAACAGTGGAAATCTGATTCTGGATCTGAATGGATATCGTCTGCAAAATTTAAAGAGGACCACTCTGAATCAGGATGCTTCTCTTAAAATTACAGACAGCAGTGAAACGCAGACGGGTGTATTTTACGGTACGTTGCTAGTAAGAAGTAAAAATATAGAATTTGCCGGCGGAATTTATGAAAATCAGTCGAACAGCTATTTTGTGTATAACGGTGCGAAAATTAAGGTGAGCGGTGGAAAATTCGATCGGGTTTCAAAAGAATGGGCAGAACTTGGAGAAGAGCTTTGTCTGGTGGATAATGAGACGAATGAGAAACAGCCATATGCCGAGACAAGCTGTACGAATGTGCATGTCGAGGCGTGTAAGAAACATGATTATGAGCAGGATGTGCAGTACTGCGTGTGGTGCCATAAGAAAAATCCGGATTTCCAGGGTTATGTTCGGATCACCGTAAATGGAGTAGAAACTTATGTAGATACACTGAAAGAAGCGTTACAATACGCAAATGGCAAAGAAGCAGAGATTACCTTTATGCAGTCAATGGAAAATACGGGAAGTCTTCCGACTCTGAAAAGTGGAAAAATCACTCTGGATTTAAATCAAAAATCTCTGACAGCGAAAAGTGTTGACCGGATCTACATAGACGGAGCAGAGGTTACGGTAAAAAACGGAACCTTTGATATTGTAATAGCACAGAGGAGCGGGAAACTGAGAATAGAAAGCGGTGATTTCAGACAGATCGGCTATTGGGACAGTTATCAAAACAGTATAGAAATGACCGGCGGAAATTTTCAGAACATCGTATTATATTCAGGCAGTGCAGAAAATATGCTTCCGCAGGGTTATGCGTTCTACAGTACGGAAGATGGACGCTTTCTGAGCAGAAAAGAAGTACTTACTCAGAGTGATCTGAAAAATGTGGAGGTTCGAAATACAGGTATGAGCTGTGAGACACTTCCGCAGATTTCCGGAAATGTAGAACAAACTTTGCAGGAGTATACCTTAATTCCGGGCGTGATCAGGGCAGATACCGGAAACGGAGAAAGTACGCTGCTGGAAGGAACCTGGAGTTTTACGGAGAAAGAAAATCTGGAAGTGATACCGGAACTTGGAAAAAGATTGATATGCGATCTTGTTTTTACACCGAAAGATGGAAATTATCCTTATTATGTAGTAAAAGGTGTAGAAGTTCATGTTGAGAAAAAGACTCCACAGCAGACTGCATTTCATGAATCGGCAAGTTATATTTATACCAAGGGTTCTGGCACGGTATTTGTGGATCTGCGGGCAAAACTCCCGGCGGACAAAAAGGAAGATTATTATTCCTATTCTGCAGCAGGGGATGAGCAGATTTTTGATGATTATGAGATTACGCGGAATGGACAGTTAAATTATAAAGTGAAAGATTTTACAGACAGGAGCATGATAGGAAAAACAGGCACAATTCATGTAAGGGTAACAATGAAAAATTATAAGGATGTTTCTTATGACTTAACGGTCACACTGACAGATCAGAAAAAGGTTGTTCTGAAAGCAGGCAGTGAAATAAAAGTTTTACAGGATCGGAAACTTACTTACGGAGAAACATTATCCAATCTGCAGCTGAATCTGGAAGGGAAAGAAAAAGCAGTCTTTGTTGAGCAGGGAACGGATACGCAGATTCCCGGAACGCTTGCATGGAAAGACGGAACACAAAGACCGGATACATCCGTGACAAGTGCAGAATGGATCTTCACGCCGGATGATGTGGCATATGCAAAGGCAGAAGGCAGCACAGCGATTACAGTAGAGGCAAAAAAACTGGAAATCACAGCAGCGACTGCGGATGATAAAGTATATGACGGAACCGCATATGTCAGCTTCCGTGATATTGTTCTGGATGGTGTGGAAGCAGGAGATGAAGTTTCTGTAGACATCGGAACGGTCAGAGGAACTTTAAGAGACGTAAAAGCGGGAGATTATACATATGCAATGCTGCTGGAACTGAAATTAACCGGAAAAGATAAAGAAAATTATATTCTTGTGCAGCCGACAGGCGAAGTTCCTCTGACAAAAGCAGTCAATGTGGCAAAAAGCAGCGGACTTCAGGTCGAAGAACAGAATAAAAGTTACTTATATTTAAAGGATCAGGAAGAGCGGATCAGTCTCAGGGAAATCCTCCCGGTGGACTGCGGGAATGCACAGTATGCTGCACCGGAGATGACCGGAAACATGGAATATATCACAGAACCGAGTATAGCAAATGATATATTATCTTATACAGTGAAGCAGGGGCACTGGACAGGAAAGGAAAGATCCAGATCAAAGTCACGACTGAGAACTATGAGGACTTTGTGCTCACCTTCAATCTGGAATGTAATGACAAGATACCAGTCAGATTACAGGAAGGAACAGAAGTAACCCTGAAAAAAGATACGCTTACTTACGGTAATCTTTTGTCGGCACTGGAGTTTTCGGAAGCAGAATTTGTGGACGGAGAAGGAAATACAGTGGAAGGAACGCTTGCGTGGAAAGATGCCACACAAAGACCGGATACATCCGTGACAAGTGCAGAATGGATCTTTACACCGGATCATGTAGCGTATGCAAATGTAGAAGGCAGCACGGCGATCAAAGTAAATGCAAAAGAACTTACGGTAACAAAGGCGACCGCCAGAAACAGGAAATATGATGGCACAAATCAGGTTGCCATCACGGAAGTACTGCTAAGTGGTATGCTGGAAGGCGATGAAGTGAGCGTAGATCTGACGGATCTGCATGGAACGTTAAAAGATAAAAAAGCAGGAGAATATACTTCGGTAACATTACCGGAACTGACGCTTGCCGGAAAAGACAAAGCAAATTACAGGCTGGTACAGCCAGTCACAGAAATCCCTCTGACAAAAGCGGTGACGATCGAGACACAGGAGACAACGGAAACACCGGAGACACCACAAAAACCGTCAGATCCAGGCACAAAACCGGGAACTTCTGAGCCGATACAGAAGCCATCGAAACCAGAATATCTGAAAAAAGGAACAAAGTTCATAGGACCGGACAATAATCAGTATAAAGTAACCTGTGCGGACGGAAAGACATTTACAGTGGCATATCTGAAACCGAAAAAGGGTGTCAAAGGAACGGTAAACATACCGGACAACATTACCGTAAACCATGTTACTTATAAAGTCACAGAGATTGCAGCGAATGCATTTAAAAAGAATAAAAAGATTAGAAAAGTGGTCATACCGTCCAGTATAGAGAAGATCGGTAAGCAGGCATTTTATGGCTGCAAGAACCTGAAAAATATCACGGTCAAAACGACAAAGCTGACAAAGAAAAGAGTGGGAAGCAAGGCATTTTTCGGCATCCATGCGAAAACAGTCATCAAAGTGCCGAAGAAAAAACTCTCTGCTTACAGGAAGATGCTGAAAGCACGCGGAGTCACAAAAAAAGAAAAAGTACAGGCGATTAAGGTAAAATCTAAAAAAGCATAAGATAAAAAATACCGGGGCAGTGAGTGTCAAAGGTGGTTTTGGCACTCGCAAATGCCCGGAAAGGATGAAAACTATGCAGGGAGCAGAAAATACAGAAAAACAGAAACTTTCCGCTCCACTTAGAGCACGTATGTGGAAGTACCGTATGATCAGTGTGATCGTTTGTGCACTTGCCGTCTGGATCGCATCAAAAGGCAACTGGAATAAGATTCCGCTCAGTGTGGCAACGGTTGTACTGATCATCGGTGTTGCGATCTGGATGCTGGCATCGCCGGATGATTACAATGGTTCAACAGATATTTGCAGTATGATCGCCATGGATTGTCCGAGAAAGATCGAAGAATTTTATGAGGCCTACAAAGATGTCCGCACGCCGCTTGGCTCTGCTTATCTTGTTCAGTTTTACACGATGAAGCAGCCGGCTCTGATGTTCGGGCCGGACAAAAACGGCGATTATCTCTATTTCTGGCTTTCAAAAGACGGGAATATCGGTTATCTTGGCTATTCGTTCATGACCAGCATGATAAAAGGAAAATATAACGATCCGGTATTTCCGGCAGAAGAGGATTTTGGCGATAATACAGCAAAATATGTCTGCTATCAGTCGGATGTGCTTCTGATGCAGAAGCAACTGAGGGAGAGCCTGGAGCATTTTGTGAAAACAAAACAGGTTTTGGAAATTCCGCAGTCCCACCCATCGGAAGTCTATACTTTTACGGAGGATTTTAAACTGACCGGTCAGCATTTTGATCTCTGTGACAACGAAGGAAATCGTGTTTTCGAAATCGAAGGAACGGCTCCGCTGTGCACACTTTCTGTTTATGACGATCAGCATAACGAGATCTTTAAAATGACCAAGAAGATCGTAAGTGTACTGCCGACCTACCAGTTTTATTACCTGGGTGAGCTTTACGGCACGCTGGAGAAGAAATTTGTGCTGGTCAAAGATAAATTTGAGATGAAGGTCAAAGAAGGAAAACTGGAACTGACCGAATATGCCGGTTCGATCGGCCATAATTTCTGCGTAACCTTAAATGGCAAAACGCTGGGAACAATCCTGGACAACCTGGATCTGAAAATGGAAAATATCGTTTTTGACAATGCAGTGATCATTGCATATGAAGAAAAATATTGTAACTTAACAGAATAACTGACACAAAGGGACATTCGACATGAGACCAGTGGAGAGAACCAGGGAAATGACGGGAAACACCGAGAATACAAGGGTTTTGGCGATTTGACCAAGGAAAAAGTGAGACGCGTGTGACAGGAATAATGAGAAAACTGTCTGCGTGTCTTTTTTTGTGCCTAAAATCAAGAAGAAAGAGGCAGAAGTGCCTGAAAGCATTGGAATAATCAGCACTTGTGCCCCTCTCCGGTTGGTTGGTTAGGTTGTAATGATATTATAGCACGTGCCTGATCGGATTGGAATGCCCGTGACGTTATAACGTGACGTTACTGCGTTACTGATGTTTGATTGTCAATGTGCATAAAATCTGGATAAATCCCACAAATACAAGGATTTTTGCGAGTAACGCTCCATTTTCGGAGCGTTATTTTGCGTTATGCGTCTGGCTGATTAGGTGCGGAAAAACGTTCGAAGCAATTCTACAAATCGGAATCATGCGGAGAAGTATGTAGAATTGGCTTAAAACAGGGCTCTGTCCGCATTTTCCGTGAAATAATTCCATCAAAAGCAATTCTACACTTTTTTGTGGTTTTAAGGGTTACAAGTAACCCAAAAGACCACAAAAAATCAAGCAAATTTGTCATTCACTTCACTATCGTTTAAATTGGATAATGTTGCCGTTTTTTCTTCGTCCCTTTTTACCTTACGGAGCTTCAGGGCAAGCAGCCCCATGAGCTCATCCTGATCGTCCTGATCAAGTTGTCGGAATCCCTTTAGAAGCTCTTTTTCTCTCTCATTCGAGAGGGAAATATTCTCATTATTAGGAGAAATTCCCTTGAGCATCCAGTCGATACTACAGTCCAATGTATCGGATAATAAGAGCAACGTAGGGGTAGAAGGAAGTTTGTTACCGTTCTCAATATCACTTAAATTCCCTGAAGATATGCCTGTCAGTTCTTTGATCTGCAATTGCTTGAGTCCGAGCTCATTTCTTCTTTGTTTTATTCTTGTACCGATGCTTAGTGATTCCATATATATCCTCCATTCTCACTAAAAAGATAAAATATCCCTAAAAAGAGAAAAAATTATTGACTTTCTCTCTTTAGAGAGATATACTACTCTATGCAAGGGGGTTACTTGTAACCCAACAATTATAACAAGCATTTCTGAAATTCACAACCGGAGTTCTCCGGAAAATAAAGGTAAATCGTCCGGGTCAGGACAAAGGAATGAATAACAGGAAGGGGGATGAGTATGACTCCTGAGGCAATGTGCGGATCATGCAGACATGAAGCGTGCTGCATGGCAGCATATCAAAAAGATCATTGGTGTGGTAATCACACTGGGAAGGAAGGTATCGGATGCAGAAGCAAGAATTCGAGGAACGGATTGAAGGCACGGTCAGCGATGAGGACTACAAGCTCATCGAGTTCGTTTACCAATTTCATCCGGTGATCAGAAACGTGTCCGGCAAGGACGAAGTGGCAGAGCTGTATAAGAGCTTCGGCATGGCACTCTTCAGGGATATGGAACCAAGAGCCAAGAAAGCGAAAGAAGTGGAAGAGAAGATGACATCATGCAGGCTTGAAATAGAGAAGCTCACGGAAGTGCTTGCTACACGCAAAGCAGAGATGAAAGACCTTGAGGCAGAGCTTCAGGAACTCCGGATCTGATAGATATAGGAAGGTGGCGAAGTGATGAAGAACGGAAAAGTCCCGACATTGGAACAGAAGAAGATTATGAAGGCTCATGGATTGAACCCGGACAGTTGGCTTGTGGTCAAAAATCTGACGGACTCTCTCACGATTGTGAGCAGGATGTCTCTGAAGAAGATTGGAAGCAAACCGAAGCAGAGGACAATCTCCAAAGAGCTGTAGATCAGGGATGGTTACACTTGTAGCCTGGCAGAGGCAGGACTGAGAGTGTACAAGCTATAGCGAGGTGAGCAGATGAAAACGAAGCAGATGGAGCTGACTGCCTTCGGGAAACAGGTGAAGAAAAAGCTTATTGACAAGGGTATGACTCAAGTCGAGCTTGCTGCTTTGATCGGATGCAAGAAGCAGTATCTACACAAAATCCTGTGCGGTGAGCGTAGCGGAAAGAAGTACATTGAGGATATTTCAAGGGTTTTAGACATTGAAGTAGCAGCATGAAGGAGGTGAGACGATTGGCTGAATATGTCACATTGATTGAGGCTGCCGAACTCGAAGGAGTGAAGTACAAGACCATGGCACAGCGACTGAGCCGGAATCCGGACAAGTTCGACACGATGACTGAGAAGTCGGAAAACGGAGGAAAGGATGCAGTACTGGTGGCAGTTGCATCCTTATCTAAGAAGGCAAGGAACGCATGGAAGGAACGGGCAAAGCTGAAAGAACTTTCCAGAACAATTTCACCAGAGGGTGAAGCGAAGACGGAACTGGAAGCACCGTGGTATGTTGCTACAGATGTGGCTTGGTACATTGAAAACTACGGCAAACAGTGGTACAAGGGCATAGAACTTGGCAATGTAATCAGAGAGTTTCTTCAGTATGACGGGGCAAACAAGACGGAATATGCCGAGCAGTACGCTCAGGAGCATCTCGGATCAGGTAAGAGAACCCTATACCGATATGTGAAGGCATACAATGAAGCCTGTGCATGGGCGGACAAACTTCAGAAGGAGTCTGGTGCCGGTTTTGAGTTTTTCAAAGTACTATGTTTGTGCCGAAAACCCAAAGAACCTGGAACATTTCCGAGTATCAAGCCAGAGGTCAAACAAGTGATCAAGAACATATGGTTCAATGAGGACTTTGCGGCAAACCTTGGAACCCGTGAGATGCTGTATGAGAAGCTGACACTGGTAGCCAATGTCAATAAGTGGGAGAAGATACCGTCCTATCAGACGGTGACGAGATACATCACATACCTCATGGAAGATGAGGGAATGAAGAATGCCCACTTCTTGGCATCAAAAGGAAGCAGGGAATACAAGAATAAGGTCATGGTCAAAGGAAGCCGTGACACGAGCGGACTCAAGGTCATGCAGATTGTCATGGGGGATGTGCATACTTTTGATTGTTGGGTTGCTTATAGGCAGCCGAATGGCAAGGTTATTCCAATAAAACCACACTTAGTGGCATGGGTTGACATGAGAAGCAGGGTAATCATGGGAGATGTGCTTTGCAAGGATGCGAATAGTGACATTCTAAAGCAGTCACTTCTTAAGATGATGTACTCGGAACTGGGAGGAATTGCGGAATATCTCTATATAGATAATGGTAAAGATTTCACGGCAAAGACAATGACTGGGCGAGACAGAAATGACAGAAGTGGTATAGATTTTGATGATACGACAAAGGGTTTCTATAAATCCATTGGTATCAAAGATGCTCACAGAGCACTTCCGTATGAACCTTGGAGCAAGGCACAAATTGAGAGATTCTTCCGGACGGTGTGTAACAAGTTTACAAAGTGGTTCAAGAGCTATACTGGTACGCTGACAGGATCAAAAACATCTGACAAGGTAGAGAAAGACATCAAGAGAATGTGTGAGAATGGCGAACTTTTGACGATGGAAGAATTCTATGAGGAATGGCATAAGTGGTTAATGGAGGTCTATATGCATACAGAGCATAGTGGATTGAAGAAAGCAAAGGAGACATACAAGACTCCATATGACTGCTTTATGAATGAAGAGAGATACTTCAAGGCAGTACCACCGAAATCCTACGCAACACTATTGATGATGAAGTCAGAGAACGTGCTTGTCAGAAACATTGGAATTGTCCGGTGGGGATTCGAGTACCGATCAGACGAGCTGTGTGATTACATTGGAAGAAAAATGGATATCAAATATGATCCGGATGACATGAGCACTCTGTATGTATTTGATAAGAATGGCAAGAAGGTCTGTGAAGCCTACTGTCAGGAACTGCTTCAGGTAGCTCCAAAAGTATCACAGAAGGCTCTTGAGGAACATCTGAAGAGGCAGAAGCGTCAGCAGAAACGTGATCAGGAAAGACTTGAAGAGGCTCGCATCCCGTTTGAGGAGATCAATGAGCAGTATGTTGGATTTAATGAGACCACAGGCGGCATCGAGTTGATGAAAGGAAAGAAGAAGCAGAAGGGCAAAGTCATTGCAATGCCGGAAGATAGAACTTACTCTCAGGGATTCCGGGCAGAGAAGCGAGAAGAAATAGAAGACAACAACTATATGAGCAGTAAGGCTGAGAGTGCTCTTAAGAAACTTAGGGCGATGGGGAACTAACATGATTATTGATGGTATCACGAAAGACATAAGACGGTTGAGAAAGTGAGAAAGGAAGGTTGTAAACATGGAAGCATTGGAAAGCAAAACCTATACAACAGAGAAAACACTGGCGGAACAGATGAATGAAAGACTTCGCGGACTGCATATGACAAAGGCAGAGGCAGCAATGAGAATGAACTATTCACGTCCGGCACTGAGTCAGTACCTTAATGGAAAGTATGCATCCGATCCAACGGAGATTGAGAAGAAGATTACAGAATTCCTGATTGCAAGTGGTGGCATGGAGAATACGTCAAAAGTATCCGGTAGCACAGAAAGCAATGGGATGAAGCAGAAGTCAAAAGTTGAGTTCTTTGAAAGTCGGGACTTTATCAATACTATTGGCGTGTGTCAAGCTTGTCAGGAGAATAATGGGCTTGGCATCATTGTCGGAAAATCCGGACAGGGAAAGACTCATGCTCTCAAGAAGTACGCAAAGCTTCAGAGAGTGGCATACATTGAATGCGATGACACAATGGCTTGCCGTGATTTGGTGGAAGCAATCGAGACAGAACTTGGAATGCCGAGAAGTGCAGGCGGAACGATATGGAGTCGTGTGAACTGTATCAGAGAGTTCTTCAACATCAATCAGGGTTATCTTTTAATTATCGACGAGGCAGATAAGCTCATCAATAAGTACACTCAGAAGAAGATGGAGATACTTCGTGGGATCTTTGATCAGAGTGATGTTGGCATCGTGATTGCTGGAGAGCCGAGACTTGAGACAGAAATCAAGAGTTCCCTGACACGTTTTGCAAATCGCATGGACTTCTACTACAAGCTTAAAGGGTTGAATCAGAACGAAGTCAAGGACTACTTGGAAGGATTTGAGATTGACGAGGCGGCGATGGGTGAGCTGATCAGCAGAGCAACAAACAATAATAATGGTTGTTTTCGTTTATTGGACAGAACACTTAACAATGTGCTCCGTGTCTTGAAGGAACGTGGAGAAAATAAGGTGACACTGAAAATTGTAAGTGAAGCGTCAAGCATGATGATGTTATAAGGAGGGACATGGGAATGAAGAAGGTTGAGATCACTATCAATGGAAGACATGAAGAGAAAGCAGCACGCCAGATCATGCAGGCAATCTATGGGGCAATGCAGGAAGCACCAAATTATACGGACATTTCCGTACATACCGAAACAATCCCGGCAACCAGAAGAAACAGAACTTATTGTTTGGGCAAGTCGGTCAGAGAAGGAGTTTGAATATGGCAGCGAAAGCAGACACAAAACCGATCATCAAAAAACTCTGGGGGATTGCAAAATCCCCGGAGTTGAAACTTTCAGATGAAGAATTGCATCTTGTGGTGATGGCACACACAGGAAAAGACAGCATCCGTGAACTGAATTATCGTGAGTTGAAGAGCTGCATCATGGAACTTGGAAAACTCCGGGATTCCGCAAAGAGGAAACTTCGGGGTGGAAATCCAGCGACAGAAAACCAGAGAAAGAAAATCTACAAGCTGACACAGGAACTTGGATGGGAGAAAGCAGCAAGAGTAAATGGACTGTGTCAGAAGATGTTCCAGGTAAGCCGGGTAGAGTGGCTGGATTACCGCCAGTGTTCCAGCCTGATCGAGGCATTGAAGAGCATGGTGGAAAGGAAGAAACAGGATGGGAACGGATTTGGAGAGCAGTCTGACATTAAAAAGCAAAGAAGGAAAAGTGTTCCTGGAAACGGTGAACATGACGTTTGAACAGATGTGTGCCATGTGTGGTGTCCTGCAGGTCCTATGTGGGAAAACAGCCATGGAGCATGGAGCGAATCTGGATGCGGTAAGGGACCATATGTGGGATATCTATGAAGCAGCCATGATGGATCTGCAGAAAGGTTAGGAGAAAGATATGCAAAGAAACTATAAGAAAATCACAAGCCATGGATCGGTCAGCATCCCGGCAGCGATGCGGAGAGAGCTGGGGATAGAACCAAGGGATGCGGTGGAGGTCTGTGCAGAAAAAGATGGAACGATCGTGATTCGTCCGTATCAGCCAAGATGTATTTTCTGTGAGACAACCGAGAATGTAACGTTGATGAAAGGCAGAGGGATCTGCCGGGAATGTATGGAAGGGATCAAGGAGGCATACCATGAATGAACTGAAACAGAAAACAAGCAGCCAGCTTGTAGATGAGCTGATCCATCTGGACCAGCTCCGACTGAACACCAGCAAGAGCATTGCAGCATATCAGGCAGAGCTGCAGGCAAGAGGTATTGGCATTATGGAAGACCGGAATAAACAGTATATGAGATTCTTTGGAGATGAGGGTACGGTCTCCGTTACGGACAGTAAGAGCCTGGATATTTTGAACCCGGACCGATTGAAAGTGTGCGTGACAGAAGGTGTCTATAAGATGCATGTAAAGGAAACAACAGAGACAAAATATAAATGCACGCCTGCATTTGAACGTATGCTGAAAGCTCTCTTCTGTGATGATTATACATATGAGTATGATCTGGAAGAGTTCCTGGATCAGATGCATATCCTTCCGGATGCAAAGCAGAAGAAGACCTTGCTCAAACGTCTGAAAGGGGATTATGAAGCAGACAGGAAAACGCTGTGTGCGGTATTCAAAGTGGAGGATGACTGGGATGTGGAGTTATGGCATATACACAGGATCAAGAATGGGGAACTGATCCGGATATTCCTTCCGGATGACATGCTGGATGCGAGCATGCGGGAGCTGAAAAAGTGTATCCTGGTAGAAAGTAAACTGTCGATCAAATTGGATTATGAAAAGGAGTGATAACATGGCAGCGAAGAAAAAGAAGATACTGCTGATTGCAGGGCATGGCAAAAACCATGATGGAAGTTATGATCCGGGGGCCTGCAGTAAATGGGGACAGGAAGCAACCTATACAAGACAGTGGGTAAAAAAGCTGAAAACAGCACTTGGGAAAAAGGTGAGCGTTACACTGTATGATGTCAATAAGAACTGTTACAGTGAAAGCTGTGCCGGAAATGTACCGGATTATGCAAAATATGATTTTGTGTATGAAGCCCATCTGAACGCAAAAGTCAAGAAGGATGAAAATGGCGATGGAAGCTTTACAGGGACAGGAGGTTATAAACATCCATCAAACGGATGCACGCCGATTGCTCAGAAGATTGTGGACAACCTTGTGGGAATCGGGTTTAAAAAGTGGACGATTGCAGATTCAACCGGGCTTTTGAACCTGAACCGATGTCAGACGGCAGGTGTACTGTATTTCCTGCATGAGATCGCATTTATTGATGACGGTGATGATATGGGATTTTTCACAGCCCATGAAAATGAGATGGTACAGGCAACCGCCCAGGCGATCCTGGAGGTATTGACAGGAACAGGAGAATCGGTGCCGGCGGTGGCAGAGGACAAAAAGGGGACATATCTGATCAAGACCACATGTGACTGGCTGAACATCCGCAAAGGTCCGGGAAAAGGTTATGAGATCACCGGAAGCATCCGTGAACCGAAAGGTGCGAAAAAGTGTTACACGATCACAGAGGAAAGGAACGGATGGGGCCGCCTGAAGTCCGGGGCGGGATGGATCTGTCTTGGATATACCGTGAGACAATAAAGAGATAGGAGAGGATCCGGTAATGGATAGGAATATGAAAAGGCGGCTTCTGGAGGAAATAAAAGAGGAAGATATATCCGAAAAGTACCGGGATATTGTAGGGATCATGGGTATCGAGTGTTTTATTGAAATGTCGGAATATGCCAAGGGGGATAAGCTGTATTTCCCTAAGGTGGAAAGCATCCTTGCTCCGGCAAGAAACCGGATCATAAAGAGGGAATACGATGGTTATAATATCAAGGAGCTGGCAGAAAGATACAACCTTACGACAACACAGATCGGAAACATATTGAAAGATGAACCGATCGCCGGACAGATGAGCCTGTTTGACCTGTGATCAGAACAAAGGAAAGCCCCGGCATTTTGTGCCGGGGCTTTCGGATGCTTGTGGATCAGCGGCAGAGTTCGTCAAGTGTCACTTCCAGTGCGTCAGCCAGTTTGATGGCGGTCTCTACTTTGCAGGTATCATTTTTTTCGATGTCCTGTATCGTCCGGCGAGGTACACCGCTCAATTCCACGAGTGCCGGTACGGAGAGACCTTTTTCGATGCGGATTTTTTTCAGGTTCATTTTTTACGCTCCTTTAAAAAGTCTAAAATGGATATCACGGCAAAGAGGACTGCGAGGATGATAATCATGATATCGAGGATCCCCAGTGCGTGAAAGTCGATCAGTTTCAGCACCATAAAAACGATCAGCAATGTTGTAAAGATGTCTTTCATTTTTTCCCTGCATATGGTATGATGATGTTGCCCTTAAAGGGCGGGGGCTTTCGCCCCCTGTGTGATGCTCACTATTACTGGTCTAACCAATCTGAAAGCTTGTCAACGATCTGAAAAGTTAACCAGATGATAGTGAGTATTTTTATTATCTCATCCATATGTTTTCCTCCTTTCTCTTAAGATGTCTATATTATAGCACGTTATAACGTGCTAGTCAAGCAAAAAAAGCATATTTTTCTCAAAAAAAATGTCAAAAAATATAAAAAATATAGAACAAACATTTTCAGAAACCGCTTGGTATGATGTTTTTGAAATGCCTGTGATACCCTTAGAGCATGACTTGCAGTCATGCTCTTGTTTGATTTGAGAAGGAGGGAAAGGAATGGATTTTATCATGGAGATTTTTTTGAAAAATGGGGCATATGCAGTGATGTTCATCGGGGTGATGGCATTTCTTGTATCCTGTATCACGGAGGTACTGAAACATATCACATGGCTGGATAAGCATGTACCGACAGCTGTAGTAGTGATCGTTCTGTCGCTGGTCTTATGTCCGGTTGGATTTGCAGGGCTGGCAAAATATTACAAGATCGCCCTGGACTGGTTCATGGTCTTCGCATCGTTTATTGCGGCATTTATCGTTGCCCTTGTGAGCATGGACGGATGGGAAAAGTTTTATGAATTAAAAGAACGGTTCGTAAATGGGAAGGAATGACTATGGAGCAGATCATCACATTGTCCATAGTGCTTGGGGTAGGTTTTTCCCTGCTGACATTCCTGGCAAAGGCACAGTTTAACGACATCAAGACAAGCATCGAAAAAAATAACGAGAGTACGAACAAACGGATTGACAAGTTGGAAAATGAGACGAACGCAAGGATCGAGTCGCTTACACAGGATCTGAATAATGTAAAAGGTGATTTTGCCACCACATTTGTGCTGCGTGAAGATTTTTTCCGCAGCATGAATGGAGTAGAAGACCGGATGAAGAGCATCGATTCGAAAATTGACAAGCTTCTTATGGCATCATCCAGCAGGAAGGAATGAGGTGGACAAGAGTGGATGAGAGAGAAAAAGCACAGGTAAGACAGAATAAAGCGATCCGGGGATATATCATCCGGTGTCTGGTGAAGGGTTACAATAATTCGGCACTGACAAGACAGGTGAGCAATGCGATGATCGCGGCAGGTCTTGTGGTATCACCGGACATCAGCAAATATCTGGATTATCTTCTGGATGCAGGATATATCGAATTTACGGATGGAAAAGTGACCGCATACAATGCATATGCCAATGATGCAGTGATCCGCCTGACGAAAAAGGGTGTGGATCTTGCAGAGGGAACGGTTGAGGATCCGGGAGTGGATATCTGATGGGAAAGCAGAGAAAAAAGACCCGGATCAGCTCTAAGATCGATGAACTGCCGGAGATCGTACGCACGAATGTGGATGTGATGCTGGCAGACACATCCAATACCTATCAGGACATCAGTGTGTTCCTGAAAAGTCAGGGATATGAGATCAGCAAAAGCAGTGTAGGACGTTATGCGATGCGGTCGAATTCTGCCATGCAGAGGCTGCTGGAGGCACAGCAGCAGACAGAAAAGCTTGTTCAGGTAGTAAAACAGAACCCGGATGCAGACTATACGGAAGCAGGTATGCGGATGCTGATGGATGGCCTGATCAATAAGATGGCAACGGCAGAAGAAGAGTTTGACCAGATGCCACTGGACAAGGCAGGAAGGCTTTTGGCCTCCCTGAGCCGGACAAAAGTATATAAAGATAAGGCAAAGCAGGAGATGCAGAAAAAAGCAGATCTTGCATTCAAGGAAATGGAGCAGGAGATCCTGAAAGTCATTAAGCAGGATGAGCGTTCTGTAGAAGCTTTGAAAGAAATATTAAACCGGGCAAAGGAACGGATGATACAGGATGATTGATATTGATAACTGGATCCGGGAACTGGATGAAGAGGAAGAAACGGCAGTAAAAGACAATGAAGAGTATCAGAGATCCCTTTTTTGCGAGTATGTCCTCAGAAAAAATGACAATCTGTCGAAGAGGAAAGAACTGCAGTCAAGGTATCTTTCAGGGGAAAACATAACAGGGGAAAAAGGCCTACGAAAAGAACTGGCTGCTTTCGATCTGTCGTATTTTGGGCGTGCCTACCTGCCGCATTACTTTGTGCGGAAATCACCTGCATTTCATGAGGAACTGGATGCCATATGGGAACAGGGGGTTATGAAAGGCAGGAACCCGCTTGAAAAAGGAAATGGCATAGACCGTCTTAAGGGAAGCCGGAATGTACTTGCGGCACCGAGAGGACATGCAAAGTCAACAAATTTTACGTTTAAGGATTCCATGCATGCAGTGCTATACCGGTATAAACATTATCTGATCATCATATCGGACAGCTCCGATCAGGCAGAAGGCTTCCTGGAAGATATCCGGAACGAACTGGAAGAAAATTATAACATCATCCAGGATTTCGGATATCTGAAAGGGGAAAAAGCCTGGAATACAAAAACCCTGTTGACGAATACGGACATCAAAGTGGAAGCATTGGGATCCGGGAAGAAGATCCGAGGACGGCGGCACCGGAACTGGCGGCCGGACCTGCTGGTATTGGATGACATTGAAAATGACGAAAATGTCAACACACCGGAGCAGAGAAGGAAACTTGACAGCTGGTTTAAAAAAGCCGTTTCCAAATGTGGCGATACCTATACGGATATCATGTACATCGGTACGGTCCTGCATTACGATTCCCTGCTTGCGAACACATTAAAAAATACCGGTTACCGTTCCAAGACATACCGGTCCATTGAATCCTGGGCAAAGAACCAGCAGCTTTGGGATGAATGGGAGAGCATATATACAAATCTGTTCAATGATACCCATGCAGAAGATGCAGACCGGTTCTTCCAGCAGCATAAACAGGAAATGTTGGAAGGGACTTGTGTATTATGGGAAGAAAAGTGGTCGTATTATGATCTGATGAAAATGCGGATCGATGAAGGGACCGCATCGTTCAACAGTGAGATGATGAACGAACCGATCGATCCGGATTCCGCTACGTTTAACGAAGAATGGTATGACTATTATGAGGAAGACCTGGTGGATTTTACGGATCCGGATTTTGTGATCGTAGGATCAAATGATCCATCGCTTGGAAAAAATAAAAAATCAGATACATCCGCGATCATATCTTTAGCGGTGAGCCTGACAACAGGTTATATGTACGTTGTGGAAGCAAGCGTTGAAAAGCGGACACCGGATGTGATCATACAGGATGTGATTGATACACAGAGAAGGTTCAAGAGGGATCTTAAAAAAGGGTATTACAAGTTTGGGGTAGAAACGGTACAGTTCCAGTATTTCTTTAAGACGGTTATGGCAGAGAAATCGAGGGAACAGGGCGAGTATATCCCGATCGAGGAGATACAGTCCCTGCAGAATAAACAGCTGCGGATCGAATCACTGCAGCCATTAATCAAGAATAAATATATCAAGTTTAACAGAAAACATAAGGCACTGCTGACACAGCTCAATGAGTACCCGATGGGGAGAAATGATGATGCCCCTGACTGTCTGCAGATGGCGGTCAAGCTTGCCATGGGTATTAAGGGGCAGGCAAAAAAGACCAAGTATGAGACGCTGATCCGCAGGAGGGCAAGATTCCGGAAAGGAGCTTTTTGATGGGAAAGAAAAAAAGGAAAGCAGCAGCATTTGATCCGGTTGCAGATACGGGGATGGATGAGCCTGTCCGTGTACGGATAGCAGCCAGGGATGTCAATGACCGTTTTTCCACGTATCCATCGGTCGGTCTGAATCCGGTACGGCTTGCCAGTATCCTGAGGGAAGCAAATGACGGGAATGTGCGGAGACAGATGGAGCTTTTTGAGGAGATGGAAGAGAAGGATCCACACCTGTTTTCACAGATGCAGACAAGAAAATTGGCAGTCACCGGACTTGAGTGGGAGGTGCAGCCATCCACAAAGGAGCCGGAAGACCAGGCTATATCCGAGTTTGTGAGTGAACAGCTTACCGCACTGGAAGGGTTTGACGCTGCCATGTTTGACATGCTGGATGCAATCGGAAAAGGCATAAGCGTGTTGGAAATAGAATGGGATGTGGATGCAGAAGGGTATGATATTATCCGGTCGCTGGAATGGATCCATCCCAAAAAGCTGGTATGGGATTTTGAAAAAGAAGTCCTGAAGATCACGACACGGGACTTTCCAGAAGGGATAGAACTTCCGGAAAATAAATTTGTTGTCCACAAATATAAAGCGAAAAGCGGTCATGAGTCGAGAGCTGGAGTTATGCGGATCATAGCATGGATGTACATGTTCAAGAATTTTGATTTAAAAGACTGGGTGGCATTTTCAGAAGTGTACGGAATGCCGTTGAGGCTTGGAAAGTATGATGCATCTGCAAGTAAAGAAGACAGGAAGCAGCTGATGGATGCTATCTATACGATGGGGACGGATGCGGCCGGGATCATTCCGACATCCGCGGACATCAGCATCATCGAGTCCAATAAGACCACATCAGCAGATATCTTTGAAAAATTTGCCCGCTATGCAGATGAGCAGATGAGCAAGGCGATCCTTGGCCAGACATTAAGTTCTGACTCCGGAGGTGGATCATATGCCCAGGGGAAAGTCCACAATGAAGTCAGGCATGACCTGACGGTTGCGGATGCTAAGAGTCTTGCAGAAACGATCCGTAAAGATATCATACAGCCGCTTGTTTTATATAACTTTGGTCCGGATGCAAAGATACCGCTGTTTGTATTCAACAGTAATGAGACGGATGACCTGAAAGTCACGGCAGAGATCTATAAGACACTAATTTGTGACATGGGGTTGTCAATCCCGGTAGATCATGTATACAAGAAGTTTTCAATCCCAAAACCGGAAAAAGGCGAGGCAGTGCTGGAAGCGGTGCAGAAAAAGATGGAAGAACTGACGGAAGGACAGGGTGCAGATGGAGGAAGAACAGAAGCAGGTTGACAGGATCGTCCAGGAATCCCGTGAAAGAGCAGGACGGATATTAAAGAGGATGCTGGAACCGATCCAGACGATGCTGGATGGATCGGCAGACCTGAGGAGCTTGAAAGAGCAGCTTGACAAGGAAGAAAACATCCAGAAGTTATACAATGAGATGGATGAGGGCGAGCTTGAGGAGATGCTCAGACAGGGCATGGATCTTTCAGAAATGATAGGAAGGAGCCAGCAGTAGATGGATGTTCAATATGGTATGACTGGAAGCTTCGTGTTTAAAGCGGCTGTGGAGTTCCTGAAGAAAAAGAAGAGTGTTTCAAAAGAAGAGTTCCTGAAAATGGATGAGGCGAGCCGTGCAAAGGCATTTATGGTATCAGGATATACCAAGGCAGAAGTGTTGGACAGCTTTTTGCAGGCACTTACCGAAGCAGTTGAACTTGGAAGCACAAAAGAAGAGTTTCAAAAAAAGATGGACACGTTTCTGGAAGAAAACGGATACGAAGGGGTAAATCCTTTTAAGGCAGATGTGATATTCCGGACAAATCTGCAGACGGCATATAATGCGGGGCACTATAAGAGCATGACGGATGATACCGTCATGAAGCTCAGGCCATTCTGGCAGTATCGTACGGCAGCAGATGGAAATGTCAGGGAAGAACATGCTCAGATGCATGGGAAAGTGTACCGGGCAGATGATCCGATATGGGATGTATGGTATCCGCCAAATGGATTCCGGTGCAGGTGCAGTGTGGTTTCACTGAGCGAACGGCAGGTAAAAGAACGTGGCCTGACAGTGGAAACAAAGCCCCCAAGGAAAGTAGACCGGGAAACAGGAGAGATCCTGGAGAGCAGACCGGACAAAGGTTTTGCAACAAATCCCGCAAAACAGGTGTGGGAACCGGATCTTACGGTGCTGAGTACACCGGTAAGAAAGGTGTTTGAAAAAAGAAAGCGTAAAATGCCCCAGATTCTAAAAAATGCTACAGATGGGAGAATGGGGGCAGGAAAGGAAGATGATGGTGTTATAACGCGTTATAACGCTATCAGGTGCGGTATGAAAACAGGGAAGAGTATGGAGAACCAGATCATGTATGCCCTGGAAGGGCTGAACGTTTCGGAAGCACAGGATGAGATCAAGATTTTGCCCCTTGGGACGGTCCACAGCCAGAAAGGTGATTTTGTTGTGGACGATGAGAGTTTTAATTTGATCAACCGCCATTTTGAAAACAGGGGACTGGACCTTGTTATTGATTATGAACATCAGACATTGAAAGATGTACAGGCTCCTGCCGGTGGGTGGATTAAAAAACTTGTCAAAACGAAAGATGCGATCGCGGCACAGGTGGAATGGACAGCAAAAGCCAAGCAGTATCTGGAGAACAAAGAATATAAATATCTGTCCCCGGTAGTGATCTGCCGGAAGAGAGATGGAAAAGCAGTAGCCTTGCATAGTGTGGCGTTGACCAATACGCCAGCTATTGATGGGATGTTTGCATTAGTGAACAGTATAGATATCAGCAGCCCGGCTGGGGCAGAAGGAGGAAACAGCATGGAACTGAAAAAGATTGTGGCATTGTTGGGACTGCCGGAGGATGCGACAGAGACAGATGTGGAAAAGGCAATCCAGGAATTGAAAAAACAGGAAAAGGCAGAAGAAGTGGTAGCCAATAAGACCATTATGGATCTGCTGGAACTGAAGGCAGATGCAAAGACAGAAGATGTTGCGGCAAAGATCATGGAACTGAAAGGAACCGCGGACAAAACAAAAGATGAAATGATCCTGGAACTGAAACGGAGGATGGATGAAAGGGATGCAGAAGAACTTGTGACCATGGCACTGAAGCAGGGAAAGATATCTGCAGCACAGAAAACATGGGCGAAAGAATATGCTCTTAAAGATGCCGAGGGGTTTCAGGCATTTGTAGCCAAAGCCCCGGCGGTCGTTCCGATTGGAAAGACAGGATCCGCAGGATACCAGAAAGAGGAAACGGATACAGAACTGGATCCGAAGATTCTTAAGAATCTTGGAGTATCCATGGAAGATATCAAAGGATCAGAAGAATAAGGGGGGAAGAAGGATGGAAGAGTTTCGAATTGGTGAAAGAAAAATGGACAGCAGCATTATGGTCCTTCCGATTGCAGAAGGGGAAGAAATGCAGACCGCCTGCATGGTGGCGTTAAATGCAGATGGCTATGCAGTCCTGGCATCCAAGAAAACAGGGTTGAAGGTTGCAGGCATGGCAATGCAGTATGTAGATAACCGGAATGGAAAGAATGGATCCAGAAACGTGAATGTATACCGCGGAAGCGTGGTGATGGGGAATGATGGCAGCATCAAGCAGACCGATATCCTGAAGAAAGCATATGTGTCCGGTGCACAGGAAGTTACGATCACAGACACAGGCTCCAGTATGGCCGGAACAATCCTGGAAGTGGATGATGATTTTGTAACGGTCGATATCAGAGAACAGTAGAAAGCAGGAGGAAAAAGATGGTAGTAAATCAGCAGGCATTAGCAACACTGAATGTTGGATTTTCAGCAGCCTATAATAAGGCATTTAAAGCAGTAACACCGAAGTATCAGAGAATTGCCACGGTAGTCCCATCCAATACAGGGGAACAGAAATATGCATGGATCGGTCATTTTCCAACGATGAGGGAGTGGATCGGAGAGAGGACGATCCAGAATCTGGCGGCATATGATTATTCAATCAAAAACAAAGAATTTGAGATGACGCTTTCTGTAAAGCGTACGGATCTGGAAGATGACCAGTATGGTGTGTATGCACCGATGATGGAAGCCATGGGAGCGTCAGCCGCACAGCATCCGGATAAGCTGTTATTTTCGGCTATGGCTGCAGGTTTCAAAGAACTTTGTTATGATGGCAAGCCGTTCTTTTCAGAACAGCATAAAAATGGCGGATATTCCTATTCAAACAAAGGAACTGAAAAATTAAGTGCAGAAAGCTATCAGGCAGCACGTTCGCAGATGATGAGCATCCTGTCTGACAATGGCACACCACTTGGGATCGTTCCGGATCTTCTTGTAGTTCCTCCGGCACTGGAACATACGGCAAGGCTTATTCTGAAAGCAGACCAGATCAATGGAACGACCAATGTAATGAAAGATACAGCAGAGATCCTTGTATGCCCGGAACTTGCACAGGATTCAAAAGCCTGGTATCTGTTCGCTACCAATCTGTTCCTGAAACCATTTGTATATCAGGAACGCAAAAAATATCAGTTTACGTCACTGGTAAGACCGGAAGATCCGAATGTATTTCTGAAAGGTGAATTTCTGTATGGGGCAGATGGTCGGAGCAATGTAGGATATGGATTCCCGCAGATGGCATTTGGATCTACCGGACAGTCGGAAGGCTGATAGGAGAGCATTATGGCATATTGTACCGTTGAAGAAGTCTTTGCAATGTTTAAGGAAGATGCCCTGAATACGCTTGCCGGAACGGATTATATTGAAGATCCGGAAGAACGGAGAAAGGTATTGACGCCGTATGTTGTTTCTGCAATCGAAGATGCGGATGCAGAAATCAATGGCTATCTGAATAAGAGGTATGAGGTTCCGTTCCGGACAGTGCCCAAAGTCATATGTAAATACAGCAAAGATATCGCAGTATACAATCTGGCATCGAGAAGCGGTATTGATGAGGGGGAAAGAGAAAAAACGATCCTGAACAGATATAATGCTGCTATCCGGTTCCTAGAGAATGTTGCCAAAGGTATTGTTGAGATCGGAGAAGGGGCAAAAGGGGAAAATCCTGCGGATAAGCAGGCCGGTTTTGCCGTGAGATCCCAGGAGCGTATCTTTACCCGGTCAAGCATGAAAGGGTGGTAATGTGTCTGCAATAAAGCTGGAAGTTAATGGCGATACAGAAAAGCTGATGAAGCAGTTGAAAAAACTGCAGCATATAGATAAAAAAGGGATCAGTACGGCCATGGCGGAAGCATTGCGGGAATCAACCGTGAGCCGTTTCGAAGCAGAACAGACACCGGATGGAGGACAGTGGAAGAAATCCATCCGGGCTTCCTCCGGTGGAAAAACACTTACACAGACAGCAAGATTGAAAAATTCCATCCATGCAAAAGCGGAAGAGGAAGGGTTTGCAGTCGGAACCAATACCATTTACGCTGCAACGCATCAGTTTGGAGCAAAGCGTACGATCCGTGCTAAGAGTGGGGGAATGCTTAAGTTCAAAGTGAATGGGGTCTGGAGGCAGGCAAAAGAAGTTACGATCAATGTTCCTGCAAGGCCGTTCCTTGGCATGAGTGACCAGGATCAGCAGGAGATACAAGGCATATTGGAGGATGCGATGGCAGAATGATACAGGAAAGGGATTATCTGGCGGCAAAGCTGAAAGAAGCAGGGGTTAAGTCTGCTATCTATACGAGCATGAAGAAGCTTCGGATGACAAGTGAAACCCATCTGGGTGCAGTCCTGCATAATGGAGATACGTTTGAACGGAGGAATTCAAGAAAACGTTATGAGGATGGGACTGGGAAGAAAATGGTACGTGTTACCAGAATCTTTCGGACAAGCAGTTTTAACGTAGTCATTTCGGATGCAGAGGCAGCCAGATGCGAAGAAATATTTAAAAAATTTCTGCTCTGTATAGGCGATGGAGTCTATGTGGATGGAAACTGGGTTGACTTGGAGATTGGGCAAGCAGAGTGGATTGAAAAGGATGACAGTGTCCTGAAAGCAAATATAGCGGTTCAGGTGGAGATCCTGTTTAAACATCAAAGACTGTATGAGGATGTACCGGTTAAGCAGGTGCATTTGAAAGATATCACATGATGGAGGAGACAGATGGAAAATAAAAAACAGACATTTTGTATTGAGTCGCTGAAGGAGAAACATAAAGTAAGCGAAGCAGTATTTGAAGGAACGAAAGCAGCAGAAGGATGGAAGAAAGGACGTTGTGTTACAGAAGCAGTATTTTTGCAGTCTGTAAAAAGATTTGAAATGTCGGCTGTTTCAGGAAGAGAGGGGGCAAAAGGGTGATGCTTGGTGATGTATATGTAAATGTTCAGGATGGAAATCTGAAAAGGACCACTGTGACAGGGACAGGCGTACAGGTCAAGATCGGGGTTTCGGAAAAAATAGCTGATGAGCCGATCGAGATTACGAACAGCATGACTGCGGGAAAGATCAAAGAAATGCTGGGATATAGTCCACTGGCAGATGCGTGCATGGACAGCATTGAGAATGGAGCAGGAAAGGTGTATTGTGTGCCAGTAAATGCAGAGACGGCAGGGACGATCTCAGAAGTACAGCATACAGGTTCCGGTTCAGGAACGATTGCAGTTACGGGAAAACCGCATAATGCATATACAGTCCTTATCTCTATCATCGAGACGGGAACGACCAATGCTGGCGGCATGAAGTACTCTATTGATGGTGGGATCACGTATTCAGGTGAAATGACAATCCCGGAAGGGAAAACAGTTATCCCGGAAACCGGCATGGAAATTTCAATGACTGGAGATTTTACAGAGGGAGATATCTATCAGGTTACCACTACCGCACCGAAAATGAATCATAAAGAACTTTTAAATGCAGTGGAAAACCTTAAAAATTTCACGAAAGTATTTGAGATGATCCATGTGGTCGGTGCTACAGAAAAAGCAACCTGGGCTGCTCTGGCAGCGTTAGCCGAAAAATTCATGGAAGAATATAAAAAGCCGGTTATCTTTATCTGTGAAAGCAGCGAGCCATCTTCAGAAGAAACGGCAGAGCAGTATGCGGAGAAGCTGATCCATGACAGAAAAGGCATCAACAGTATCTATGTTCAGGTAGTAGCCGCATGGGGATATTATAAAAAAATGGATAACCGGGAAGTTTTGGATAACCTGGCAGGTGTGATCACAGGGTTATATGGTGCCGCAAAAGAAAGCCAGTCGATTGGAGAGGTAGCATCTTTCCCAATCGCAAAAGATAAGTTGATTTCGTTGGTTCCGTCGGGGATCAGTGAATGTATTCCGGATCTGGATGAGGCAGGATATTGCACGGTCAGACAGTATAACGGACTGGAAGATTATTATGTGACGAATGCAAAGATGTTCAGTGCAGAAAACAGTGATTTCCGTTATGCCGAAGAGACAAGGGTTCTGAACCGCCTGGTAAGGGAAATCCGAAAAGCAGCACTGGAAAAACTGCATGTGGAGGTTGATGTGTCAAACATCGAAGCAAGTTTTGCGAGAATTCAGGAAGAACTGAACGTTCCGATTGATAATGCAGTGGCAGATGGGATCATCAGTTCGGGAAGAGTTACCGTGGATGTGAATGAAAATATCCTTGTGGATGAAGAAATGAATGCAGAACTTGTGTATGTACCAAAAGGTCATATCCGAACAATCCATGTAGATGTGGCTGTAGATAATCCATATAATGCGTAGAAAAACAGGAGGAAAAATAGATGGCGATCATTAACGGAAGATGCTATGACTGGAACAGCGTTACGCTTGGGATTTCAGGATGCGAAAATGTAGAGCCTACCGAAATATCCTATGATGCAGAGCGGGATGAAGAGGTGATTTATGGCAAAGGCGGTGATCCACGCGGCTATGGAACCGGAAATAGAAAGAACAGCGTCAAAATGTCTATGTTAAGAGAAGATTTTGATGAGATCTGCAACGTGATGCAGAAAAAGGGAGTCAAATCGTTCTTTAACCATATATTTGAAAAGATTACGGTTTCGTATGGAAACGATGGACAGAAGGTGGTCACCGATACGCTGACGAACGTGAAATTCAGTAAGTTTTCCGGAAAAGCATCACAGGGAGATAAAAGCATCAAGGTCGATCTGGAAGGGTTTGCCTTTGGCGGTGTTAACATTAACGGAATGAAAATGTAATCAAAATAAATGTCAAAAACAGGAGGAACAATCATGACAGAAATCGTATTAGGATCAAAAGCAGATGAAAAAGAAAACGGTCTTGACAGACTGAGAGAGAAATACAAAGGGGAAGGTTCTACTATCTACGAGGTAACATCGGTGATCACGGAGGATGATGATTCGGAAAGAGCGGTTACCTATCTGTTCAAGAAGCCAACGACAGCAAGCTATGATCGGTATGTGAAAACAGCAGCGGCATCATCCAGTAGAGCACTCAAAACATTTATCCAGGATAATATCATCGAGGAACAGGAAGATGATCTGAGAGATATTCTGGAAGAATATCCAGCCTTTTCAATTGGAGTGGGGGAAAAGCTTTTGAATATGCTGGGACTTAGTAAGTCTACCACTGTAAAAAAGTTATAAACGAATACCAGGAAAAACTGGAAGAGAGTCTGATCGACTCAGGAAGTATGCTGATAAGAATGTATCTTCCTGAGTCGATAGCAGATAAGAACATAGAAGAAATGGATATGGATGAGTTTTTGAGATTGGTTGCAATGGCAGATTATGCACGCAGGATGAGGATTGCTGATCTGGAAACAGGACTGCAGAATGCACTGGGAAAGATTCTGTCAGATTAAAAGGGGGGTAGCTTATGGGGATGGAATCCGTATTTCGCCTGTCTGTTGTGATGGGGATCGTTGACAAGCTGACACCAAAGCTGCCAGGAGTAGAAAATGGCGTATCAGGGGCATTGCAAAATATTAACAATGGATTTGGAGCAATGCAGAAAGCCGGAGCAGCCATGACAGGGGTTGGAACAGCAATCCTGGGAGCTACGGCAAAACTGGTAACATCAACGTTTGATACCCAGGATGCACTCGGAGAGCTTGCATCATTGGGGGTTGATGATCTGGCGGCGGTGGAAAAGGCAGCAAAGAGTTTTTCGGATCAGTGGGCCGGTACCAGCAAAGCAGATTTCATAACGGCATCTTATGACATCAAATCAGGAATCGCATCTTTATCAGATGAAGGTGTTGCCAAGTTTACAGAATTGGCAGCATTGACTGGAAAAGCAACGAAATCGACCACAGAAGAGATGGGATCGCTGTTTGCAACAGGGTACGGTATTTATAAAAACTATTATGACCAGATGTCGGACATAGAATTTGGCGAGATGTTTTCGGCAGGCATTTCAACGGCGGTTCGAATGTACAAAACATCCGGATCACAGATGGCGGCAGGTATATCCATGCTTGGTGCTACAGCTACCAATGCAAATGTGTCGATGGAGGAACAGCTGGCGATACTTGGACAGCTACAGACAACCATGTCCGGATCGGAGGCAGCCACAAAATATAAGGCGTTTCTGAACCAAGCAGCATCTGCAGGGGAAAAATTAGGACTGTCTTTTACAGATGCAAATAACCAGCTTTTGTCTACACCTGAAATCCTGAATGCATTGAAAACAAAATATGGTGATACGATTGATGCGGTAGAAAAACAGCAGTTGAAAGAAGCATTTGGTACCGATGAAGCGGTTGCTATGATAGATCTGCTATACAACAACGTGGATACATTGAATACTGGGATTCAGGATTTAAGTGACAGCATGCAGCAGGGAACAGCCGTCACAAAAGATATGGCTGAGGCAATCAATAATACACCAGCTCAGAAATTCGAGGTATTAAAACAGCAGATACATAATAATGCAGAAGCATTGGGAAGCTCACTGCTTCCGACAGTTAATAATACACTGGATAAAATAAATGACATTATCGGAAAAGGTGCAGAATGGATCTCAAATAACCAGGAAACCGTAGACAGCATCATGCAGATTGTGGTTAAGGTTGGAGGATTCTTAGTTGTAGCAGGAACGCTTCTTACAATCATGGGAACTGTAGGGAAAGTTATGACAAGCGGTGCGGCGGCGATAGGAACAATCCGAAAGGCGTTTTCGCTGTTAAGTACATCTTTTATGGCAAGTCCGGTAACGCTTGTTATTATTGCTATCGTAGCATTGATTGCAGTATTTCGGCGGTTGTACAGCAGCTCTGAGACATTTCGGAATATCTGGGATAACATCAGTGCGTATCTGCCGCAAGTGGTTCAGATGGGACTGCAGGTGATCTTGAATCTGGTACAGTCGCTGGTAAATGCTTTGCCGAACATTATAAGCACAGGAACACAGATCTTATTAAGCCTGATACAGGGGATTTCAGCAGCTTTGCCTGGGATACTGACATATGGAACGCAGATCATCATTATGCTGTTACAGGGCATTTTACAAAATCTTCCTCAGATTCTGATGAGTGGTATTCAGCTTATTTTTGCATTGGCAAATGGACTGGTAAATGCAATACCTACGCTCATGACTTGTGTGGTTAATATTTTGAGAACGATTGTTGATACGATATTGAATACGGATTGGATCCAGGTTGGAAAAGATATCATAACAGCCATTATAAATGGAATTACCGGACTGGTCAGCAACCTTGGACATGCGATTCTGGATGGTATTAAATCAATCGTCAGTGGAAAAGAACCAGAGATAGCAGGAGCAGAAATAGCAACAAAGGTATCTGATGGACTGCAAAGCGGCAGTGCAAATGTACAGCAGACAGCTGGAAATATCATGAACGGTGCTTTGTCACAGTTTAACAATATGGACATGTCATCAGCGAAAAACACGGGTATGCAGCTTATCAATAATTTTGGCACTGGATTGCAGAGCGGAAATACAGATATCCAGTCACTTGGTGCAGGATTGGGAACATCACTCAGCAACGGTATTGCGGCAGGTTCCAGCAGCACAGAACAGACGGCATTACAGACATCGCAAACGTGGTCAGATGCCGGAAACCGGATGGAGACTACCTGGCAGGGCATGAGTGATAAATTTAAAAACAGTTTCCAGTCTATAAAAAGTACAGCATCCAGTTATACAGCATCTACCGTGTCAACGATACAGAACGGCTTTGCAAATATGCAGATCAGTATTCCGCGTCCTAAAATCCCAAAAATCAGTGTGGCATATAACACGGTTGGAAGTGGAAGTGCTACAGCAAAAGTTCCAAGCTATTCGGTCAGCTACTATGCAAAAGGTGGAATTATGGCCGGAGCCACGGCATTTGGAATTGAACCTAGGACAGGAAGGACTATGGTCGGTGGTGAAGCAGGGCCGGAGGCAATTCTCCCATTGGATGTATTCTGGACAAAGTTAAAAGCCTTTACACAGGAAGATCGCGAAAAAGGTGATGACTGGAAAGTATTAAAAAAAGAGTCATCGTCTATGTGGAACACAACTATTCAAAAGAACACTTCCAGGCAGGAACGAAAATCTGTTAAGAGCAAATCAATCCATATAGGAAAATTGGAGATCCAGGTAGATATTGATAAGATACGAGATTTGGATTCTTTATATAAATTGATATCAGAAATTAAGGATTTATCCGAAGGTGATGATACTGATCCAGAGCCAGAGATCGCATAAAAGGAGACAGGTATGTTATTTAGCGTTGATAAGATTATGAAGCTGGGTGGAAAACGGCTGCATGGTCAGGTGACGAGCATTGAGATAGATGAAGAAGCTTCGATTGATGATATCAAGAAAAAGAACCAGGCAACAAAAAAAAATCAGCCGACAGGTTATGAAGGAGCTACTATCCGGATCGAGATCATGCTTGAAAAGAGAAAAAATACGGCAGTGTCAGAGATGATTACAACACTGCAACGTTTGTTCCGGCCATATAAACAGAAAAAGGCAAAGCTGTTGAAAATTGAAAATGCAGACTGTAACCGCAGAGGCATCAAGAAAGTTTATTTTAAAAAGCTTACGACAACCAATGAAATATCACAATCTTATCAAACGGCAACACTGGAGCTTCTGGCTCCGGTGTTTGCCGGAATAAAAGTAAAGAAGAAAGTATCCACGAAAAAGAGTAATAGTAATAAAAAAGGAAAAAACAAATCGAAGAAAAGCAGCAGTAAGTCTCCGGCAAAAGATACCAAGGACAGTAAAAGTGGAAAGAAGAAAGCAAAAAAACTGACAACGAAATAGGGTGGGATTTATGGCATATAAAAATCTGATTTCCCCGGAGTTCCGGTTGGATTTAGGAAAATACATTTTAGAAGATGGCATTATGGTTGAGTATGTAAGCAGTGCTGATGCTCATGCAGACTGGGCAAGGATCAATCTGGATGAGGAACTGATCGGGAGTGTAATGATCTGTTCTGGCGATGAGTATTCTGTTGATCTTGGATATGAAGACGAATATGCTAATCTGTTGACCGGTACGATTGAAAAAGATCAGACACCGGACTGGAAGGAGATCATTGTCAAAGATGATTACTGGAAACTGGAGGCATGCTATGTATGTGCTACATTTGTAAAATGCACGCCGCAGGATATCGTAAGATATCTTCTTACACAAGCCGGAATTACGAACTATGAATTGTCAGTAGAAAATTATAGAGACACAGACCGGTTTGTGGTGGAAAACAAAAAGGCCAGTGAGGTGTTAAAAATGCTGAATACATTTTATGGGATTTCCGTAGATTATTATTTCCGAAATGGGATATTTTATTGGGGATGCAGGCCGGAACAGAAAGACATCTATGTTCTGGATGAGGAGAACAATATCCTTGATATGGAGATGTATGGAAGTATGTGGTGTGCAGATACCGTTGGGATTCCATGGATTCATCATTCGGATATCATAGAAGTAGAACATACATTGTATACAGGATATGCACAGGCAAAGAAAATAGTGATCAAGCGTGATGAAAAAGGATTTATCAGGCAGAGCATTTATTTTGTGCCAGTGGAGGAAGAGGGAATATAGTATGGATATGTTGAAAAATGCAGTCGTGAAAATAGTACAGGATCTGCTGATAAAACAATATCCACATACGCAACAGCCACCGAGTATGTATGCGATGGTTACAGAGGTGAATCCGAAGAAAAACTATAAAGAAGTTGCAATCAGAATACTTGACAGTGACCTGAGCAGGGATAAGAATTATCCGGAAATACCAGGAATCAGAACAGAATTGGATATAAAAGAAAAGGATATTGTTGTGGTATTGATGTTGTATGGTCAATGCCTGCCGCACATAGTAGGGAGGTATGCAGATGGAACTGGTAGGGCTTGATTATGCGGATATCCGGATCGATGCGGATGGTCAGCCGATAGCATCAGACAATGGGGATTTTTCAGTTGTACAGGATACAGAATGCTGGCTGCAGGATATCCGAAACGAAATGGTTACAGCAGAAGGTGAACTGTTTTACGAAGATCAGGATGACACGGAGTCATACGGTTATTCTCTTGTAGATTTTATACACAGGCAGTTTGATGACGATGATGATGAGATGGCTGAAATCAGGGAGCGGTTCCAAGATAAAATTGGAAAAAGGGAAGATATTGATGATGGCAGCATAACGATAAATGTGGAAGAGACGGAAGAAAAATGTAATATAACAGTTCAATTCAGTAAGATGGATGAACTGCAAAACTATGAGATGGACATAGATTTGAACGAAGTAGAGGTGGTGACAGATAATGGATGAGAAGCTTCTGGATAAAATCATTCCTTTGTCTGATGAAGAGACAGAAATGGAAGAAATAAGGGATGAACTGGAGGAAGAGGGATTTGTGATCACAAACTTTTCCAAAGGCGGTATTTTTTACACTTTGATCAGATTATTTGTCAAAATCTATCTTGAACTTATTGAGTTGGCACGGAATATGATCGAATCAAGTCTTGTGTCATATGCTGCTGGGGATTGGCTGGATATAAAAGCGGCCGATTACGGTAAGTCACGCAAGGAAGCTACCAAAACAAAAGGTTATATTACGATATACCGTAATATAACAGATGAAAGTCTTTCAATCAGCCATGGCCATATGTTTCAGGCTACAGATGGAAAACGCTATTATGCAGCTGAAGATGTGCTGATACCAGCCGGACAGGAAATAGGAAAAGTCCTTGTTGAAGCGGCAAGAACCGGAAGTATATACAATCTGAAAAGCGGGATGATAACAAACAGTATGATTTATCTTCCGGGAGTTGAAAAAATAATCAATGAAGAAGGATGGATTTTCGAAGAAGGAACGGATGAAGAAACAGACGAAAAATTAAGGGAACGATGCTTAAACAGTTATGCTGAACTGGCAGAAAGGACAGTAGAGCAGAAGCTGAAGAATGTTGCGGAATCAGTCAATGGTGTGATAGCAGCGGAAGTAGTAGCAGACCATCCGAGAGGTCAGGGAACCGTAGATATTTACATTACTGGATCAGCAGGATCAGCAACACCGGAACTGATTGAAAAAGTTACTGCAGCAATAGAGTATCTGAAAGGAAACTATGAAGATTATCTTGTCAAATCGGCAGAAGTATCGCCGCAGGATTTTGATATTGTCATATATCTGGCTGCAAATGCCAGCACGGAAGGTGTAGAAGATCAGGCCAGGGAAATCTTACAAAACCTGTTCAGTATGAACCGATCAGAGCTGAACCGTCTCTACAAAGATACTCTTGTGAAAGCGTTTGTGGATAACATACAAAATTACAGGACGGCAGATATCAGGACACCGGAAAGTAACGTGATACTGGAAAAGAACAAAGTGATCACACTTGGAACAGTCAATATTCAGGTGAAGACTATTTGAGGAGATTGTAAATGGATAAGTTTGCAGACTATATGTGGTACTTACTGCATGCCCCATTCAAGAAAATAGCAAAGACAGTAAATCAATGGTATATACTTTTGAAAGTGTTGGGAAAACGCTTTGACCGGGCAAAAGATGCGGTATTACAAGCGAGAGAGGAATCCATGATTGCCACCTGCGGAGAACATATGTTGATGCAGATCGGAAGAGAAAGAGGACTTGGTCGATACGAAAACGAAGATATTGAGAATTACAGAAGACGAATCGCACTGTATCCGGAAGTTTGCAGGCTTGGCGGAACAAATGAAGGGATTATATTGGCGGTAAAGTCGCTGGGATATACAGATGTTGATATCGTACCGGCAAGAGTCATGGAAAACAGTACAGAGCATTGGGCAGAGTTTTATGTTTTGATCACGATGGGCAGTGAACCACATCCAATCGGATTTAATGTTTTGGCTAATGAAGTAAGGAAGAAAAAAGAAGTAGGTGCAAAAGATAACTACAAATTTGTAACTCAAAATCCATCAGACATTATTGTTGGAACGAGCATGATAATGGTTACACATATTCAGATGGTGCAGGAGGAATCTATATGAGCATAAAGATCACAGAAGAAGGAAAGACATTGTTGGAAGATGCCATTTTACAGGACAAGAAAGTTGTGTTTTCACAGATTGAACTGATTGCAGATGTAGAAAAATCACCAACGGAGATGGTGAAACGTGTGGATGTTTCAAAAGTGTCTGCATCAGATTATAATACGATAACAGTACAAGCTCAGATTGACAACGATGGCTTTTTGGATACCTATTATTTTAATAGAGCCAATGTATATGCTGATGAAGTGTTATTCGCATATGATGATGGGATAAATATATGTATTCCGGCGGAAACAACCAAAGTGATTAATGATCTGGAAATGATGATGAAAATAGATAGTGCGGTAGCAGATCTCAAAATCATATACGAAGGTTATGTTCTCAGAAAAGATTTTAATGATATGGAAAGCAAGATCCAGAAGATCAATACAACGATCAAAGATATGGAGGCCAATGCGGTTACACAAAACGATTGCACCGATCAAGTTTCATGGAATTCACAGATTGTAAAAAAAGAGTTTTTGACAATCGGCAATATGGCATTTTTCCGAGCAACAGGTGGATTTTCTACGTCTAGAGGTTCAATAGTGCTGGCAACCATTCCACAGGGATATTTTCCAGAAACCACTAGAAATCAGTCGAGTTATGAACTGATGGGAGTGTTTACGAGTGCATATGATAAAGAACGAAGAAATTGTTATGTTACCCTTAACTGTCTATCAGGAAATGTAGATCTTCAGATTAATAATAACGAGGCATATTCAGATACAAGATCTGACGATAATGTACAGATGATCTTTTATGGATTCTGGAAGATGAATGCTGAAAGCCAAGGTGGGACAGGAGGTAGCATAAGTTACCGCGAGGACATTGAAAAACTGCGACAATCCATACAGGATTCGAAAAAAGAGATTGTAAGAAGCAGTAGAGAGATTGATTCGCTAAAGGAAGATATAGATAATATAATTTATAAAGGGTTAATTAATGGATTTAACAAAGACAACACTGTTAGTGGTTATTTGAGTAATAACGGAAATGTGAATAGCAATCCAGGATTTGTTACATCTGATTATTTTGATGTGCATGAAAACAAAACATATTATGCACTTCAGATGGTTGGTACAGTGAAATATGATACTGTAGCTTATATTTGTTTTTATGATTCATCGAAAGCATTTATTGCAGGTGGATATTTCAATGCATCGTCTTGTACTTCCCCTAATGGCTCGAAATACGCAAGAGTATCATTTCCAAGTGATGAAACTACCAAGGCTAGATGTATGTTCACAAACATTGAAACCCCAGATAAATATTATCCATTTGGATATGAATATTCTATAATTACAAAAGATGTATCAGAATTAAAAACTCGCAAATCTGAAAATAGACTTCATGGGAAAACAATGGCTATTCTAGGTGATAGCATGGCAAAGGGTCATACTTTAAATGAGAAGCAAACTTGGGCATATAAGATTGCTAACAGAAATGGCATGACATATCAAAAACTTGCAGTGAATGGAATGTTTATCACTACCGGGCATGGTGATGCTGACGCAAATTGTCTGCTTGAACAAGCAAAAAAAATCAATAACAATCCTGACATTATTGTTATTCACATGGGGACAAATGACAGAAATAACAATGTTGAATTGGGAACATGGACAAGTAAAAACACAGATACAACAAATTTGTTTGGTGCTTTGAGAGTTGCTTTCACATATTTAGCAGAGAATTTCCCTTTGGCTCAAGTAATGTTTATTACTCCTTATTATTATCAAGAGCAAACAGATTACATCGGTTCCATCGAAAAGGCTTGTATGTATGTTGGTTGTCATTGCAAAAACAATAAGCAGGGCGGAATTTGTGCATGGAATACTAATGTCAGAAACGCATTGTTTTTAGATTATGTTCACCTAAACGAAGTAGGACAGGAACGTGCATCCTATGAATATGAGGGATTTATGAGAACATTTATGTAATTAACTAAAGGGGGCTACAACAAACTGCCAAGATACTCGTATGATATCAGTAGGGGGAAGTCTTAATTATGAGAATGCCAATAATTATGATGGTTGAAGGCAAGAAAAGGACGTGATATAATCTTTTCATCAATTTAAAAGGAGACGGTATCTATGAACAATGAGGAAATAGAAAAAATTATTTATGCTGTTACAAAAGAACTTGAACACAATTATGATAAATACAAAATAGAGCATTTCGGATTGGCTGATAGAACGCTTATCGCATTTGCTACAATTCAAAGTAGCAGTAGAGTGGCGAGAAGTGAAGGGACTGATGAAGACCGTGACGTAATCTTATGTTATGATGAAGATGGGTGGTTTATATATGTTCTTACGGTTCAAGTTGGAGCGGGAATACAAAAAGTTATTAGTGCAAGTGATATTAAAATATCAAGAGATGAAGTATTAAAGAAATTTGAGCAATTAAATTTGCTCGAAAAAATGAATTTTATAAGTTGTGCATATAAAATTTTAAGTTTCTCAGAAAGTAGAACATACTTATATTAAAAGATGTGAAAAATAAACATCATAGGTCTGCGACATAATATCAAAATAAATGACAAAACAGGGGAAAATGTAATCCCCTGTTTTGTGCTTGAACTGGGAAATAGTTAAAGAAAACTTTTGACAAGAAATATGAGAATTTTTGACACAAGTTTTGAGCAGCCACAAATATCTTCCGCTGCTTGCGGCAATGGCGGTGATGGTGGCACGCGAACTTGCACGGGATCGCAGTTAGGAGGTGTGAATGAAAGAAAAAGCAAAGATAAGAAAAGCGGTGTATATCGCAGTGATGTGGTGTATTCTGGCAAGTGTTCTTTTGGGATGCAGAAAATCTAATGTCGAGTCCTATGCATCTGCAGAGGAAGCAAAGCAGGCAATGAGTCAGTGCCGGACATTTCTGGTAGAAGGAGATCTGGATGAGGTCAACCAGGAGGGGAATATCCTTGCGGACGGGAAAATAGCCGGGCGGTTAAAAGAAACAGGTATTCTCAATACGAAATGGACGGTATCGGTCGATGGAAAAACCTGGTTCTGGATGAAATTTGTGACTGATGAGCCGATCAATAACATCGATGGCGTGATTGCCGGGACAACCTATGGTTATTATGATGAAAACAATCAGTGCCTTGGCTATGCACAGAAGCGGTTGTTCGAGAACGAAAATCTGGAACGTGAATATTATCTCATATTTATGGATGCAGACGGAAATCCCAAAGATTATCTGGCGGAACAGCACGGAGAGGAACTTTACGATTACGAGGGCAATCAGATCGGCAGCGGAAAAGCAGAACTCAAGGGTTATATTGGGGAGAAATGCTATTTCGAAATTGATACCGAAACGGGTGTATCTGTGGATGCAGTGGATAAAATGGCAATGTATCTCCAACTGTTTAGTAAATTTAATGAAACGGCAGGAGATTAAATGGTGGTAAAAAACAATTCTTACGGTGTAAAAAACCATGGAGATGCGATTGATGCTTGAATTTATGCAGGTTTGCTATTATAATCATCAGTGATTTAGAGAAGTAAACTTTATCACACACCCGCTTATACTATTTTATACATTTAAGGAGGAATCTACTATGATTACCTGGAACAACCTGGATACACTGGAAGCATTTAAAAATCTTTCAAAGGCAGAGCGTGTAAATATCGCAGAGGCAATGTCTGGAGAAAACGGTGCAGAACGTGTGAAAACATACAGCACACCGATGGCAGAAGGCCTTGCGTATAATTATGCTGCAAAGCAGGTAGATGACAAAGTGCTGGAAGATCTGCAGAAACTGGCAGATGAAGCACAGCTGACTGAAAAATTCGAAGCACTTTACAATGGTGAAGTTATTAACACCGGAGAGAAGAGAATGGTTCTTCATCACCTGACACGCGGTCAGCTCGGTGAGGCTGTAAACGCTGACGGCACAGACAAACGTGCTTTCTATAAAGAACAGCAGCAGAAGATCGCAGATTTTGCAAACAAAGTACATGCCGGAGAGATCACAAATGCAGCAGGTGAGAAATTTACAACCGTTGTTCAGATCGGTATCGGCGGCAGTGACCTCGGACCTCGTGCAATGTATCTGGCACTGGAAAACTGGGCAAAGAAAAACGATACCTTCAAGATGGAAGCAAAATTCATCAGCAATGTAGACCCGGATGATGCAGCAGCAGTTCTGTATGGTATCGACGTAGCACATTCCATCTTTATCCTGGTTTCCAAATCCGGTACAACACTGGAGACACTGACCAACGAGTCCTTCGTAAAAGATGCCCTGAAAAATGCAGGACTGGATGCTTCCAAACATATGATCGCAGTAACCAGCGAGACATCTCCACTGGCAAAGAGCGACGACTATCTGGCAGCATTCTTTATGGATGATTACATCGGCGGACGTTATTCATCCACATCCGCAGTAGGCGGAGCCGTATTATCCCTGGCATTCGGACCGGAAGTATTTGAAAGATTCTTAAACGGTGCAGCAGAAGAGGACAGACTCGGAACAGAAAAAGACATCAGAAAGAATCCGGCAATGCTGGATGCACTGATCGGCGTTTATGAGCGTAACGTACTGGGCTATCCAAGCACAGCAGTACTGCCATACTCACAGGCACTGAGCCGCTTCCCGGCACATCTGCAGCAGCTTGACATGGAGTCCAACGGTAAGTGCGTGAACCGTTTCGGTGAGAGACTTGACTATGTAACCGGACCGGTTATCTTTGGTGAACCGGGAACAAACGGACAGCATTCCTTCTACCAGCTGCTCCATCAGGGAACAGACATCATCCCACTGCAGTTCGTAGGCTTCAAGAGTAACCAGATGAACACGGACGTAGTGATCCAGGGCAGCACAAGCCAGCAGAAACTGTGTGCAAACGTGGCAGCTCAGATCGTAGCATTTGCATGCGGAAAAAAAGACGAAAACCGCAACAAAAACTTCGAAGGCGGACGCCCGTCCAGCATCATCATTGGTGAACAGCTGAACCCGGAAACACTGGGAGCACTGCTTTCACACTTCGAAAACAAAGTCATGTTCCAGGGCTTCGTATGGAACGTAAACAGCTTCGACCAGGAAGGAGTACAGCTCGGTAAAGTACTGGCAAAACGCGTACTGGCCCACGAGACAGACGGAGCACTGAAAGTACTCAGCGATCTGATGAATATTTAGTCTCAGAGAAGAAGATTTTGCCATGCGATGCAGGAGATGCATCTCGCAGCAAGAATGCCAGAGGCATGCTTGAACATGGCGAATTTGACAGTATAATATAAAGACATGATATAAAAAAGAAATCCCGTTGTACAGGAGATGTGCGGCGGGATTTCTTATGTTGCGGCGGATTTTTCAAAATGATATAATCAGATTAGGAATAGTGCCATTACGACACGATTTTATGGAAATGGCAAAAAACAGAAGCAGAGGGAAAAACAAAGATGCATGAGATGAATGAAAAATATGTACCTTATCGGGGGTATGATGCCCCTTATATTTTTGTAAGCTATGCACATAAAGATGGAAATAAGGCATCCGAAGTAATAGAAAAATTACAGATGGAACAGTATCGAGTCTGGTATGATGAAGGAATCGATCCGGGAACAGAGTGGGATGAAAATATAGCAGAGCATATTGAAAACTGTGAATATTTTATTGCACTGCTTTCACGAGAATATCTGGTATCTTCAAACTGCAAAGATGAATTAAATTTTGCAAGAGAGCTTGAAAAACCAAGATTATTGATTTATCTGGAAGATATTCAGCTGCCGGGTGGAATGAGAATGCGTCTGAGCAGACTGCAGGCGATACATAAATATAAATATCAGAGCATGGAATTATTCTTTGAAAAACTGGCTGAAACACAGGGATTAGAAAAATGCCATGAAAAGCAGAAACAGGAAAAAACGATTATAATAGAAAGTACGGAGGTTGTACAGGAGACTCCGAGAATCACGATTCCAAGACAAGGCTATCCTTATCCGGTAAAGTCCGGCGATACGGTGTATCTTGGAAAGGCACTCCCCGGTTTCTTTCTTGCAGAAGGGGAAGATCTTGCATGGAGGGTGCTGAATTGCGAGGATAGAAAGGCAGTTCTTTTGTGTGAAAATGTATTGCTCAACATGCCTTATCATGCAGTGCAGCACGGAAGTTCCGATTGGGAGAACTGTACACTCAGAAAGTGGTTAAATAACGATTTTTATGAGCAGGTATTTTCAGATTCCGAGAAAGAATATATTCTCTGGAGAGCTCACCCGTCCAGAAACAATCCAAAATACAGAACACCCGGTGGGGCAGACACCATAGACCCGGTATTTTTGCTGGATGTTATCGAGCTTACCGTATATGGATTTGAGCAGATCACAGAGATTGCAAGAAACAACGGAAATATTTCCTGGTGGCTTAGAAATCCAGGATTTTCACAGAATTTTGCCATGAATTTTGGATGGAGGGTGCATTATGGCGGACTGCAAGTAGATGAACCTGCCGTCGGCGTACGTCCGGCGATCGTGATCCAGACCAGATAGTAAATCTGATAATTGTGCTCCAGACCAGGCAGCAGATCCGATTTATCGTGATTCAGATCCGGAGGCAGATTTGATGGGAGAGGTGTATATGGGAAAATTAATATTGACAGCACGGGGACTTAATTCCGAAACAGGGCAGAAAATCATCCGCAAGTGTCTGACGGAAGAAGAGGAGCGGGAAAAGAAAACTATCCTTCTGATCAGCATACAAGAGTATAGAATTGATGAAATCCTGAAACAGGCAAGTATGGAACTGGGATTTTTGGAAGAACATATTTTTCTTGCATCCGGGCAGATTGATCTGAAAAAAATGCGACCGGATTATATTTACGTTACCGAAGGAAATGTATATCAAGTATTAGACTATATGAGGAAAAACGGGCTGTTGAAATTTATTCAACAACAAATGAAACGAACAGACTGCACCTATATCGGAAGCAGTGCCGGTGCAATGATTGCCGGAAACGATATTTATCTGGCAAAAGATTTTGATGAAAATATTGTGGGTTTAACAGATCTGAAGGCATTGGGGCTGTTTGATGGAAGTGTTATCCCACATTATTCCAGACGAGATCTGAAACGCTACATCAAAAATTCGAATCAGAAAGATATCGGGCGTTACAGTGAACTGTATTCAGTGGATGACAATGAAGCGTTAGTGGCAGAAAATTCCAAAGTGGTAAAGGTGAAGTTCGGAAGAGTAAAAGTGAAAGAATAGCAAAAATGTAGCATTATCTTGAGAAATTTCTGTAAACTGATTATAATAAAAATTAAGAAACAGGAGATCAAGATAATGGTTCAAGACATAGCAGTCGAAAATGAAGTGATGATATATGCCAAAGACTATGGAGAATTTAATAGAACAATACGTTGAAGCTGTTAAAAAGATTTATGGTTCACATATACGACAGATCATTCTATATGGTTCCTATGCAAGAGGAGATTTCCGACCGGATTCAGATGTAGATATTATGATTTTGCTAGATATGTCTGATCTGGAGTTAAAGGCATATGCACAACAGCTTTCTTATATGACCTATGATTTTAATATGGACAATGATCTGGATATTAAGCCTATTGCAAAAAGTGAAACACATTTTAAAAAGTGGATTGTAAATTATCCGTTTTATTCCAATGTTCATAAAGAAGGGGTAGTTTTATATGAAGCAGCATAATCAGGAAATTGGTACAAGACGGGATTTGGTTCTATATCGTCTGGAAACGGCGAAAAATGATCTGAAATCTGCAAGAGCGTTATTTGCAATGGAAGACTATCGAGGAGCAAATAACAGAGCATATTAAGCTATCTTTCATGCGATTAATGCCGCACATGCTATTAATGGAAAAGCATATAAAAGACACAAAGATGCTGTGGCGAATTTCAACAAGGATTATGTAAAAACATCTGTATTTCCAAGAGAAATGGGACGAAAAATTGGACAAGCAGAAGAGATTCGGCATTCAAGTGACTATGATGATTTTTATATTGCAAGTAAAGAAGAATCAGAAAAATCCTTATTCAGTTAAAAAACTGGATAGGGATTTTTTTATTCCCCCTTTTTTAGTCGAAAAAGAGTGGAATTAAAATATTATTATAAAAAATACTAAGAGGAGGTATGAAGAAAAATAAAGGTACAAAGTCCCCCATCTGAAAGAGATTTTCGAATCATTTATGATTATAAGTAAGAAAGGAGTGGTGCTATTGAAAAGCAAAATAATGGCAGGTGTTCTGATGTTTATTATCATCTCTGTGCTTCTGACCGGATGTGGGGGGAAGCAAAAGGAGATTCCTTACCCGGATGGCTATTATGTACCGAAGCCGGAGGAGACGGAAACGGCAGGAAAGTCTGATAAATCGCAGAAGAACGCCAGTGAAACGGCAAAAGAGACAACCAGGGAAACGATCCAGGCGAGAGCCGGAGGTGAAACAGAAAACAAGAAGATTTCGTTTTACCTGGATACGTCAGGAAGCATGCAGCGGTCACCGGAAGTGGTGAAAATCCATGCAGCTGCTACGAAATGTGCTGCCGGATATGAAGAGCGTCATTTTTACAGCGTAGACAGTAAAAATTTGATCGAAACAACGGAGCAGCTTGCCCTCAGCGGACAATATGGGAGGGGAGCACCGATTGATCTGATCCGGGATGGGACACTGCCCTGTGATCCGGAAGGCGTCAATGTTCTTACAACGGATCTCCAGACGGGGACAAGCTGTTCGGAGATCGGCAAATGGTTGGTGAATACCGGGGCGACAGGCTATTCGTTCTACGTTTTTACGATGCAGTACAATGGCAGTCTCCAGTTCAAAATATACACTTCAAGCAGTGTGCTTGAAACAGTTTCTGTCAAGGATTGCTCTTTTGCACAGAAAGAATTTCTGATGATCGTATTTGGTAAAAACAGCCTCGTGGAAGACTACGATCAGTTTTTTCAGTACAAGCTGGGAACGGAAGTGCCGTATGACACGTGCCATGTTTCACTTCATGCAGAGGAAAAACAGGACAGCAATTTCCTTCAGCTGACATCGAGCAAATGTTTCAAGAACGACATTGCGAATGTAACTTATGACAACACCAATTATGTGTTTGGCATGTCTCTTGTTGATACGGAAAATACTGAATTTACCTGTCCGAATACGTTTGTATACAGAAAGAGCGGAAACTCGACAAGTAAGGCCAAGAAAGCAGTTAAAGCAATCCTGTATGCAGTACCAAATCAGGCAGTTCCGGCTGTTGAAAAGGCAGAGATTACGAATGTCATGGAGTATGACGAAGAATCCGGGACATACAAAGAAAGCAATGTGACATTCAAGATGGCTACCAAAGCATATCTGGGAGCGTTTTCTGCCATCGTAAATGAAGTGACTGACACAAAGAAGTACCAGCGTCTTTATAAAGATCTGGGAGGCGTTATCGCCCAGGGTGATTCGATCTTTACCGTTTCTCTTGAAAATGAATCACTTCCAAAAGGACTGTTTGCAGTCGAGGCGCAGCTCACGTTCGCAGCAACCGGTGAAGTGGCGGATCTTCAGAAATTTGCAGCAAATCACAGTGCAGGATTGGAAGATTACAGCACGGCTCTGAAAAGTGAGTGCACACCGGAAATCATCAAAAAACAGGAAAGTACCTCGAAATTTTATTATACAGGAGATGGAAGTTCTTCGTCGGTTTTCTGCAAACTGCTGGAATTTGAAAAGATTACAGATGAGCTGATTGCAGCTGGAGCTGTTGCCGAGTCAGACAACGAGATGCTTACCATCCGACTGATCATCGACAATCGCTAAAGAGCAGGAGAATCAACAAAAGGGCAAAGGAAAGGAGAATTTTATGAGCGGATTAAAAAATTTATTTAAAGGAACGATGGGATTTGCAGTGATTGCGGTACTGGTTTTATTTGGACTTCGGTTTCTCGCTAGAGAGATGAATGCAGGAGCCGAGGGCTTCCGCCTGAGCCTGCCATTTCTGATCGCACAGGCGGCTGTGATCGTTGGCTGCTATGTGACATGGTACCGTAAAGTGAGCCGAGAAGCAGTAAATATGATGAATATCGAGAAGATGCGAAAAATGGCGTTCTATTATAAGAGAAAATATTTCACAACATCCGCCATTCTGACCATTCTGATTGTGGCGATCGCTCTGATTTGTATGGTGGGAAGTATCTGGTTCGTGGGTATTCCGGCAGCGTATTGTATCAGCTCCGTGATAACAATGGCTATCGTCGGAAACCTTGTTTTGTATCTGCTGATGCGGTTTGTCGGACTGCCAAATCAAATTACAGGGGAATGATAAGTCTCGCGTGTTCGACTAGAAGTCAACATAAAATCTGATTTTAAATAATAGGAGGTATCGTATATGCCGGAAAATGTAATGTTGAACCACAACTATGTGATGGCGGAAGGAGGAACCGGAGTTCGGGCACTGCTTGCGGCTCACATGTATCTGAGTGCCAAAGCTTATGCCGCAGGTGAAAACGGAAGAACAGAAAACTGGAAATTTATTTATGAGACGATGGACGCCGGAGCAGAAGAGATTGAGCAGCTGCAGAAACTTGTAAGACTGGATAGCGAAAGCGAATTCTGTGATCCGCATTATTCCTTCCATTTCTGCAGACTGGCTGAAAAAGTAAAAGAAAAGCTTGCCAGAGACAACACAATGAGTCTTAAAAAAATCGCACCTGCATGGTATCGAAATGGGCTTTTGCTTACGGAAGAACAGCTGGAAAGAGACCTTCTCGGGGGTTACTATCGTGATCTGACGCTTGGCAGTGTCGTATCTTCCGCAGCTATGCAGTGTGCACTGGAAACGGAAGAAGATAGAAATGCCGGATTTCGGGCAATCGCAGACAGTGTCGTTGCATCTAATAATACATACGAAACACGCGTAGTGATGGTTGGAAGCGGCATCGGAGGGGAAGGTAGAACCAATCTCTGTACCCATCCGGCCATGCTCCGGAAGCTGTGCGTGGAGAGAGTGATGGAAGATCTGAGAATGGAGCAGGAGCAGGCAAAGGCTTATGTGGAACAGAACCTCAAGATTGCTGTGATCATGACAGGCAGTGCTTTCCGCTTCCCGGCAATGAATGGACTTGACCAGGATGTTGCCGGTCTGGTGGCCGGAACGCTCCGCAATTTCCCGGAGGATTCTGCAGAGGCAGTCAATCTTTTCTATCTGCTGGAGCATGATCAGTGTCCGGTACAGGCCACGAAAGCATCGGATTCCAGAGAACAGTATAAACATGCCCATGCGATCGAGCTTGTTGCGGTTGCTGCGATGGAGGATTTCTTTAGTCTCAGCACGGAACACGCATCGAAAAAGCACTGTCCGGTTATTCCACATTACTCAAGACCTGGAAACGCTCTCACCAACTGGGAGAATCTGGGACTTCCGGAAGAATACAGACAATATTTATCTGCGAGACTTCGCTTTGATGCAGCACTGTTCTACTGGCTTCGTCCACAGCTGATTCAGGCACCAGAAGAAAATGATCCGGATAAAATCTATGAAGCAGAGTTTCTTGCCCGGATGTTTAAAGGGAAGACACCGAGAAAAGTAAAAGAAGCAGTTTTAAATTCCAGCGTGGATCTGGAAGAAGAGATCCGGAAGCCTCTGAAAGCACTGCTTGCCAAAGAAACCATGTTTCTGGAGTATCTTGGAGAAATTTCTCTGACCGGGAAAAACTGGGAGACAGATTCTACGCCCGCTTATGGATCGACATTGTTTGATACAGAAAGAATCGAGGAGATGATAGGAAAAAAAATTGGCAAAAAAGCAGAAAAAAAGGATGAAGAAAAGATCGAGAAAAAAGCAGATATCCGTGAGCATGGAGGGATGACAGGATTTCAGTTTGATGAGCTGACCATGTGTCCTGCGGACAGAAGGACTGAACAAAGAGAGGAAAATATCTATAACACCGGACTTACCATGGATAAGCTGCGTAAACAGGTTAAGTACTATGAACATGGCAATCCAAGACCATTTCAGGATATTTTGAGTGACATTTATAAAATTTGCAGCGAAAGAAAGGAGAGAAGACATTATGGCTTTTTCTAGAGAGCACAGAAAAATTGCAGAACTGAGAAACGTTGAAAAACATCATGGTTTCATGGATGTAGATGGAATGACAATTCAGGAATGTGCAGAATTTATCATGACTCCGGTCGAGAATGAAGAGACCAGGCAGAATGCGAAAAACATTTCCAGTACCTGGGGAAATGTTATCGCCTGGCTGATCAATGTGTCCAGTGCGAAAAAAGAAATTTCAGGAGTAAATGAAAAACAGCTGCTTTCCCTGTACTTATGTCTTGCACAGGTTCCGTATAACGGTTCTGAAGTCGCATACACACTTCATACCTTCAATAAAGACAATCCGATCGATCAGAAAATGATGAAGGATCTGAGAAAACTGAAACTGGACGAAGAAGATACCGGAATGGAAAAAGAGCCGGACCGTGTGCTTCAGGTTTCTGTTTCAGGAGAAGTCGTTGGTATGTATTTTCCAAAATGGAAATGTTTTGTGCCGGGCGTTGGATTCCCACAGTCAGAAAAATGCTGTAAATTACCAGAAGAATTTATGGCCGGGAATCCACATATCACAAAACGCTGCCGTGCACTGCTCACCAATCTGATCGCAAAGGGAGCAAATGCAAAGGTACTTGGAAAAGTACTCGACTATATCGGCGGTGCACTTACTGGTGCAGAAATGGAACTTTACCGGGCAGAACTGGCAGAAACCCTGCCGGAAGAGGTTACTGCATATATTCAGGAAACCTCTCCTGAGGCAGATCCACTTGCCGTATGCAATTACATGGGCAGCAACGTTTCAGAGAAAGTTTTGCGGCAGCCGGTTCTGATCAACACCGGAACAAGATGTCTTTCTGATATCAACGATACTTTTGGAGAGATCAGCGATCGACTTATTGTCATTCCGCCGGTGCAGAATGTCCATAGTATCGAAGAAGTTGATTATAAATTTGCCGGGGAAATGGTAAATGGTATCCCGAAATGGATCGAATTCAGAGCAAGACTGGACAGGGAGCTCTGTCACAAAATCTATGCGGCAGGGAAGAGCGGATTTCGAATCTGTCAGCCGGACAACTATATCGATATGGCGTACATGGTGCCGGACGGTATTCTGGCGAAATACAATTATCTGGTACAGGGATCTGCGGCAGGAGCCATCACCAACGATAATCTGGAGACAAGATGGAACGTGCTTCCGGAAGATCCGGGCAGCAGTGTCATCGGCCTTACTTCAAATCAGTATGACGGAGTCTGGGAAATTCATCAGCGTTCCCTGCGTATTGAGCGGATGGAACTGTGTGATCGGGAAGGAAATGTGCTCGGAACCATTGTAATGCCGAAAATTTTGACACCGGAACGTAAAAATCAGAAGATGTATCTTTCCTTAGATCCGGCAGGAGCAACAAGTGTCCGCCTGAAATCGATCGAAGGTTCCGGCAGGACCGAAGCGATTTCCTATGAAAAACTGAACTTTCCGCTGACACCGACATCAAGAACAGAGTTTGACCAGACGGTAGAACGCCGCCTGATGGACTCCGGAAAAAGCGGAACCCATTTCGATTCCCTGCTGCAGCAATTCTTCCCGGCGGAAACAATGGGCAACTGGTCCACCCTCATGGTTGAGAGCCGTATCTGGAAACCGGACGAGCAGGTTTTATTTGCAGCATTGAAAGACTCTCCTGGTACGATGACAGAAGCGATGACCAATATCGGCGTCATCAGCAATATGAAAGAAGTTCTGACAAGATCAAAGCTGAAAGTCAGAGACCGACAGCTGATTTCCATGGCTCTGAAACAGTATATCGGAATTATGATCCTGGAGGGGATTCTGGCACTGGCAAGAGAGGGATTTTCGGTTCCATATAATAACCTGGAATTTATGATCTCCTATCCGGAAAATGGTTCTGGTGAGGGTATCACAAAACAGCTTCTGGATATTATCCGTGGTGCGATCGAGATGGTCAATGAATATCTGCTTCCGGAAGCACAGCTTATGGAAGGCCACAATATCACATTTTGTTCTGAAAGTGAAGCGGCAGCAGTCTGGCACCAGCTCAATCCGCCGGGTAACGTATTTATTGGAGATGGAGTGGCACTTGGCAGTCTGGACATTGGCTATTCCACCAGTGATTTCTCACTGAGAGTCAATGGAAAACTGTATCTGAGTTCCGTGCCGTATGCGGCTCAGCGAGTAACGAACGGAACACTTGCGAAGGTCTACGAAGGTGGTAATGCTGCAGCTCTGATGCGGTGCTTCAGCGGCGGCAGCCGGGAGCTGAAAAAACAGGCAGAGGATGCGATCAGACAGGCAATGGCATCGAGACAGGGTGAGCTGTACGAACGGCTTGGCTTTAACCTGTCACTGAACCGACTTTTCACTGAATGTCGTTTTCAGGTAACCAGTGTGAATGCGGATGAATTTCAGATGAAAGTCCAGGAATTGACAGAAGCCAGGTTGAATATCGGAATTCCGGCCTATGCCTGCACGATCGTACGTGCCCTGAAAGATGGAGCTCTCGCTAAAGATGGTGAAATCCTGCTCGGGCCGGTTGGAAAAGGATCACTTGCACTGAACAATACCGCACCGGGTTTTGCAGATCGTTTCACTTTCCGTCTGTATGAAGAAATCAATTATTTGCTGAAATCTGATCCGAGTTTTGAAGGTGCAGAATACACGGGAAGGATCAGACTGCTCACCAATAATGATACGGAAAAGGTGAGTGTTGCTCAGGGTATGATCGATATGAAAGAGCACACACATGCAAGGGCTGAGATCATGGTGCAGGGCAAACCGACCGAACATTATCTGGATGTACTTTACGGAAGCGGCACGGGTGCAGATAACGAGGCGAAAGAACAGTTCCGGGATGAACTTGCAGATCTTTCCAAACATGCAACAAGGACGGATCAGCAGGCGAAACAGAGCGAGCTTTATCAACAGGCTTTCAGAAAGCTGATCAGAGATTACACTTATCAGAAATTCGAAGAGGCGTTTGAACGTTTTGGCTATACCGGAATCGAAGATGGCATCATGGATACAGGTATGCTGGATTCGCAGATTGCCAGAACCGTAAAGGAAAATTTTGGCAATCTCCGTGCACAGCTTCAGCAGCAGAGTGAAGAACTTGTCATGTCAACTCAGTTTGTGGAAGAAGAAATGCTCTGCGGTGCCATGATCGACCTTGCTCTCAAACGTATTTCGCTGTTTGAAGAACCGTAAAGGAGGTGGAGAGGATGAGTCATCTGATGTTACTTACCAAAACATCCGAGACTCCGCTTACAGAAACACTGGAGTCTGCAACAGAAATGCTGCAGACTTCAGCCAGAGCAGCGGGCGGAGCTGGAAGGATTCCATGGGTTATTATGATTTTACTGATACTTGTGACACTGCTAAGTGTGATTGTTCTCACGATGCTCCAGATCAAAATCTGGAAACAGCAGAAGACATTGCATGAAAGAACCTGGAAGCGGCAGCAGACCCTGTATGGAATGCTAAATGCGATTACAGGACAGCTACAGCGTATAGAAAATGGCATGTATGGTTACAGAGAAAGCGGAAACAGTCCGATTCTGCATACTTCACATGCTGATTTTACAGAAAAGTCACCTGACCGGAACAGCGAATGGCAGAATCAGAAAGAAGATGACGATTATTTCCTGGATGAAGAGGAAGATATCCAGGAAGAAAACAGAGATTTCGGAAATGAGGATACATGGAAAGATCCGTCACAAAAGGATCTGGATATGACATTTCATACAGAAAAAGGGACAGAGACAGAAACGAAGAACCGGGATCAGGAAACTGCAAAAGTGGAAGCAAAAGAACCGGAACCATGCCCGATTTCCGGCGTGAAGGTAAGCGAGACCAGTAATTATAATCCGAACGCACCGGCAATCCTGGAAAAAATACCGGAGGAAGAAGCAGTCTTTCTTCTTTATTCGGATGGAACCGTCAGACCAAATGAACAGCAGTTTGGCAGATTTAACAACAGCTCATATTATGCGAGTCACGATTTTCAGAGGATCTTTCAGTTCAGAAATCGAAAAGGCGGTAAGATCAACATGAAAAACAGAAAAGCTGTAAAATGCTTAAAAGCAGAAAAGCCAGCCAGAGTGAGTACATCATCACAGAACGGTTGTCTGAGTATCGCAGAAAAAGGAATTTTGCTTGCAGAAGAAAGGAGATAAGAAGAGATGAGATTATTTCGAACATTATTTTCATTCATGATCGTTGCGGCGCTCGGGATCTCGCTGATTACAACCTGTCCGACGAAAACAGAGTTTGCAAAGTATTACGTGAGCCAGAGTGAGAGCAAACTTGGAGGATTCTTTGACGGTGCACTGGAAAAAGTCGTCACACAGCAGACAAAAGCCAGTAATTATCTGATCTTCTCCGTGTTCGAGATGGACGGAGAACGATATGTTGGCATCTGGGGACATTTCTTTGGAAAGGCATCAACAGAGCAGGCGGCGAAGACCCTGGAAGGGCTGCTGGAGAAAGCAGGAGAGGGGGTGGGAGAAAAGAAGTAGGAAGTTTCGTAATTGACATATAATGCTATAAAATGTAGAATATAATCATGCTGAAAAATTAGAAAGTGAGGTGAAAATATTGAATCAGTATGATTTGTCAAGATATATAACAGCACAGCAGCGAGATTATCAAAGTGCATTAACAGAAATTAAAAATGGAAAAAAAGTAAGTCATTGGATGTGGTATATTTTTCCACAAATCCGTGGGTTGGGAAAAAGCAGTACTTCTCAGTTTTATGCGATTCAGAGCCTGGATGAGGCAAGAGCATTTCTGGAGCATCCTTACCTCGGACATAATATTATTGAAATTTCGGAAGCTTTGCTTAGCCTGGATACAAGCGATGCGTATGAAGTTTTTGGAAGGCCGGATAACATGAAACTGAAATCATCAATGACGTTATTTGCCAGAGCAAGCGAGGATAATCAAGTGTTTTTGAATGTACTGGATAAATACTTTAAAGGAAAAAGAGATTTTAGGACATTAAAGATACTTGAGAACATGGAAAAATAAAAAAAGTAGAGTATCAAGAACCCGGCATAGAAAAATGTCTGGGTTCTTGATGATTATGGAATTGATAAAATGAACAGATAATTTCGCAGAGTACCTTACTCTACGATTAAGTGTACTGATTTATACCAAATATTTACTTAATTTTACAAAATATCACATAACTTGTCAACACATACGGCGTATTTTTTTGTAAATATTAAACAATAAAATTGTATATAACAAAAATTATCAATTAGTCTTCCATAATACTTTAATTATATTGACATCGAAAGGGGAAATTTACCTATGCTTTCAAACGAAAAAATGACTTACATCTTACAAGATGAAAGAGTCCAGGATTTTTACATCAAAAAAATACTGGAATCTTTTTCTTCTGCTCATACACCTATTTTTTTTAAAAACATTATCGAAGAATGGATGGAAAATACAAAACCATTGTTAAAAGCTTCCACATACATAAAATACCGAAACATGCTGTATTCTTACATTTTTCCATATTTTGAAGATCTTACCACAGAAGAACTGACCGTTGAATGCCTGAATTCTTTTTGTAGAGAATTGTTGTGCAATGGTGGAAAAAACAAGCAGGGACTGTCTTCAAAAACAGTTTCAGACGTGTTATCACTTCTTCGCAGTATCTTCCGATATGCCAGTACGAAGGGAATTTCACTCCCATGTACCGGAAAAGAAATCATAATCAAAAAAACTTCCCATGAGCTTCGAGTATTCAGCATAAGAGAGCAAAAACAACTGTGTAAATATTTATGCAAAAATATGTCACTGAAAAATATAGGAATTCTTATATGCCTGTATACAGGATTGCGTGTTGGTGAAATATGTGCCCTTCATTGGAATGATATTTCATTAAAAGAAAAAACATTATACATTCACCAGACATTGCAACGCCTCCAAAACGAAAATATAAACGGCAAAAAAACATCTCTTATTTTGTCAACTCCCAAAAGCAGCTGTTCTATTCGAACGATTCCCCTTCCTGACGATATCGCAGTCGTTTTAGATAATTTTCCGTGTAAGAAAGAAGGATATTTGCTGACAGGAACAGATTCTTGCATAGAGCCACGAACCATGCAAAATCACTTTAAGCATGTCTTAAAAGAAGCTACTATTGAAGAAACAAATTTTCATACATTGCGTCATACTTTTGCAACCCGGTGCGTGGAAGCAGGTTTTGACATCAAAAGCCTAAGTGAAATACTTGGTCATTCCAATGTAAATATTACAATGAATCGTTACGTTCATCCAACGCTGGAATTAAAACGCCAGAATATGCAGCGATTATCCTGCTCATTCGCTTCTGCTTTCGTAGAGTAAGGTACTCTGCGAAAAGAGGAAGATGCCAGAGTGAGCTGTTTATCTGTTATCATAAGATTATATCTCCTTTCAGGTAGATGGTTGATAGTTTTAGACAACTCTATTTTACCATAGATCTTAAGGAGATATTTTTTTGACAACAAAAATGATGTATTTATGCAACTTTTTGTTTCATAGATGCACAAAATAAAAAAGGAAAGAGGAAAAGAACATGAAAAAGAAAGGGATTTTATGGGTACTTCTCAGTGTTCTGCTTATTGTTAGTTTAAGTGGATGTAAAGGCGGAGGAATTGTTGGAAAGAGTGCAGAATGTAAGAGTCTGATCAACAAATTTGAAAAAAGCTGCAATGAAGTTGATATTCAGGCGATTTTAGACTGTATCGATCCGAAAATCAGTGATCCGATCAAGGCGATCGTAGCGATCGGAGGAATGGTCACAGATAATGTAGATGAATATCTGGGAGATATCCTGGAACAGTTTGGTTCAAGTATCAGTGAGATCACCGGCGGATCAGGTGGTTCGGCGAAAGATATTGTTGCAAGTATGAAGCTTACACCGAAAAAATATATGCTCGATAAAAAAGACGGAAGCGTTAAATGTAAGGCGGAATTTGAAGTGAATGGCATGAAAACAACAAAAATGCTGAAAATTTCGGTAGTGAAAAAGAATGATGAATGGTATATATCAGGAATTTCTGTTATTGCAGAATAAAACAGGTTGTCAACCAAAGACAGAATGTTGAAATAGAAAAACAGAAACAGAAACAGGGAGGAAGCTTCAATGAGAACGAAGACAAAAAAAACAAAGCAGATTACACAGATTGTAGTCAGTATGTTACTGGTACTTACCATGGTATTCATGCCAATGAAAATGATTCTGGCAGCGGATGCACAGTCAAGCAGCACACCGACACAGTTTGTTTTAGTACTGGATTGTTCTGGAAGTATGGAAGAATCTGATGTAAACGGTTTGAGCCCAAAGGCAGCAAAGATGTTTGTAGATATGATGCCGGTAGAAAATGCTCAGATTGCAATTGTGGCATTTGGTGCGAACTGGGGAGAAGATTCTTATGTTTATCCGGGTGATACTACAAGCAACACTTATACAAAGGTTATCCTTGGTATGACAGATGTTGGTACCGAAAAAGCAAAAAAGAAAGTAAAAGAAGCAATCGATGAAACTGCAAAAGTAAGAGATAAAAACGGATATACTACGATTGGTTATGCTCTTCAGGCAGCAAAAGATGTACTGAAGGAAAATAAGGCAGCAAAGGCAAATGGCTGCGTGGTTCTGATGAGTGACGGTCGTCAGTATTATTTGAAAAACGGTCAGCGTGGAAGTGAAGCACAGGAAACCAAGCTGGACAATGGTGCGGAAATTTACAAATCAGAAAGTCTGGAAGCTGCACTGAAAGATTTTAAAGAGAAAAAGTGGCCGGTGTATACACTGGAAATGTCTGCTGATATCAAAGACTATTATGATGAAGCAGGATTGCATACGCCAAAGGAATGGAAAGGAAACGGTGGCTTTAAGATCCCTACTGGTCGATTCTATATGCAGCACATTGCAGATGAGACAGGCGGAGAAAAGTTTACTGCTTTTACACAGCTGGAAGTACAGAATAACTTTGCAGGAATCTTTAATAAGTTTTATGAAGGAACAGAGGCCGGAGGAATTCTGGTCAACAGTGAGATTAAATCAGGAAAAGCAAATATGGATTTTGATGTTGCCGAGATGATTGCAGAAACGAACATCACGATAACCGGAAATGATATGAGCAAAGTGAATTCCATCGAGCTGACAGATCCAAGCGGTTCAACCAAGAAATATACAGAAACAAATAAGACAGATTCACGTGTGGTGACCTTTGAAAAAGGAAGCTATATTATGGTGAAACTTCTTGCACCGATGGAAGGCAAATGGAAAGTAAAAGTAAATGGAACCGATGGCGTCAAGTTAACAATGATGACCGTTCCAATCCGAGAGCTGGGACTTTCTCTTTCGACCAGCACCGATACGAGCAAAGAACTTGGAAAAGGAACAGAAGTTACGCTGTCTGCACGCTTCAGTTATAACAAAGGTCAGAAATCCTATTTCAGTAAGGAATTTTACGGAAAGAACCCGGCAAAACTGTATGTCGTAAAAGGGGATGAAGAATCAGCACAGACCTTTGATATGACAGTTGATGAAGAAAACCAGTGTTACACCGGAAAAGTAATCCTGAATCAGACCGGAATGGTCAAAGTAAAAGCAGTCGTAGAAAGCGGACATTTCCGCAATGACAGAAAAGAAACCGGTTATATTACATTTAATGTCAAAAACCGTCCGGTTACAAAAGTAAAAGATCTGGAAGATCTGAATATGGGATTTGGTGAAGAACAGACCATTGATCTGAACACTTATTTTAACGATCCGGATCAGGATAAATTTATCTGCAATTTTGAAGTGGATCAGACAGCAGGAATAGAAGTAACGCTGGATGAACAGAATGTTATGCACATTAAAACAGGCACAAAAGCAGGTGATGTACAGGTAAAAGTAGGCGTAAATGATGGAAGTATGGATCAGGATGTGACTTCCTCCTTTACAATCCATATGGTAAATCAGCCTTTGCGGGAAAAAGGTTCCAAAAAGATTTCCAAAACGATCACTTACAATGCGAATAAAGTTCCTGGATTTTTAAAGAAAAAACTGGGACCGGACGGAAGTTCAAATGCAGAAATTAAATTGGATGATTATTTTGAAGATCCGGACGGAGCAGCTCCAATTTACGCAATAGAAAAACTTCCGGAAAGTTCTAAGATTCAGATAAAAGAATCTGCACCAGGGGTATTGAGCATCACTGCAACTGGAGAAGGAAAAGAAACTTTCCATGTTTCAGCGACAGATGCAAATGATGGAAGCATTCGCTTTGAAAAAGAAATAAGTGTTAAATCCATCAGTGCAGGAAGTTGGGTATGGAAACAGATCAGAGTTCCGATAATTGCTTCAGTGATTATTCTGGTGATCGTAATTGTATTTTTGATTCTGATGTTTGCCGGAAGAAAAATCTACGGAGTATGGGAAATTACAGTCGGAGGAAGACTGGAAGGACCGTATCCACTTGGTAAAATGGCACATGGAAAGAAAGCAAAATGCAGCCTGAGCGGAGCGATTGAAGATTTTGGATTCAGTTCTATTAACGATGGAGGAATAACGTTAAAGGCAGGAAACAATTTCAACAAATCCGTGACAATAACAGGACTCGAAAAAGCGGCAACGGTTACATACGCCGGAAGAGAATACGATACTGCAGCAGGAAAGACTTTAAAGAAAGCAAAAATTTCAAAAGGTCAGTACATTGATATTTATGTAGATGGCGTAAACATAACACTTACCAGAATGAATTAAACAGATTGTGTGGGAGGCGAGAAGATGTTGTGGGAACCAGAAGACAGAGCCGAACAGTGCAGGATTCTTCAAATCGGTACGATTGATACAGGGAACGGAATACTATTTGGAACAGAAAACAAAAGAGGAATACAGAGAGATCATCTGACACTGGTGATCGGCAGTGGCGGTATGGGAGCAGCTGCTATTCATGCAGCACTTCAAAAGGCCAGACAGAATCTAGAATCTGATTTTGATAATTATACGAAATTTATCTTGGTGGATTCTGATCAGCGTGAGATAGACAGGATGGAAAAAGAGCAGGTAAAGACTTTGAATATTTTTACTTCTGGAGCTGCTGCTGATTTTTTTAAGAGATTTGTGCCCCATGATTATGATGTTATAAAACTGTCCGGTCGCTCTAGTTCAGCCTGCGATCGTATGACCGGGAAAATTAAATTTTATGGCGAGGCGATGGGTAGAAGTACAAACGATGTTAAGTTCCGAAATATTATTGGAGAGATTTTCAATACGGACTGGAGTAACAGAAGCAATCTGCCGGTTGATATTATGATCGTGGCAGGACTGTCAGGCGGTACAGGAAGTGGAACGTTTGAAGAGCTTGCGGCACATGCGAGAGAAGCGTGCATATATTCGGGAGCGACAGAAGTACATGTGTATGGCTATCTTTTCCTTCCGGACACGATAGAAAAATTTGTGGAAGGTGATCCATATAGACTAAACACTCTTTATGCGAACGGATATGCTGCATTAAAAGAGCTGGAAAGTTATATGTCTATACCGGCTTCACCGGGAAGAACAGAGGAATTTTATTCAAGGGATGGCATAACAGCTATTGAATGTAATGATGCAAAGCCTCTGTTTGACTGTCCGGTTCTGATTTCGGGAACTTATGAAGAGAGCATCAGAATGATGGCAGATCTGATTGTTAATCTCAGCACGTCTGGAACGGCAAGCTTGGACTCCTTTTATAGGAGCATACCGTGGACAAGAAGTTTGTATTTGAACGGTAATAATTTAACAATAGGTGGAGTTTTGAAAAACAATGTATTTCCGGAAGATTCCAGAAGGTATTGTGGTATTGGATATGCTTATGCAGCGATTCCAAAAGAAATTGTAACAGCAAACATTGTAGGAAATGTGTGTCAGAAATTTTATCAGACAGATGAAACAGGAAGACATTTCTGTACAGAAGAAAATCGCATGAGCAGAACTGAGATGGAAACACAGATACGCCGATTGTTTGGATTTGGGACGGATGATGAATTGAATGAGATGAGTCTCTGGAATCTGAAATTGAGATATGCATTGGAGAGATGTAGCCGTTTGTCGGATAATCCTGTAGGTATTACACGTAGAGATGTAGAAACGGGAAATACGGATGTATATGAAAAAGGATTTAGGGCTGTAGAGAGTGTGTATAACGGAACACAGAAACTCACAGGATATCTTGCAGATCTGGTAACATTCTTTAAAGATAAGGCAAAAGAGGTTATTAGAGATTACGGTCCGAAGGCAATAGAACTGTTATATAAAGGGACTGGTCCTTACAATCAGGATGGGATGTCAGAAGCTTATCCGGAGCTTTCGATTGAAAATATGTTGAATACAGCAAAGGCGGAAATGCAGAGGGTAATTGCTACAACTGTAGCAAGACCGGAACTAATTATAGGATTCATGGAATCTATTAGAAGATCGGGACTTATACAGTGGAAGGATGAATTTCAACATGCAATCCAACATGAAGTAAAGCAAGAAATTGCACGCAGAATTCTTGAACCGGATGGAATATGGGAGAGTCGGTTAATAAAACCGATAGAGGAGTTTATTAATCAGTGCAGATGCTTTTCGAACAGACTGGATACATTAATAAGATTTTACAGAAGTGTTGGAAGTTCTCTTGATGGAGACTATCAGCGATTTTTGAATGAGTCGCAGAGAGAAAATGGTATAAATCTTTGCAATAACGTACAAGCATATGGCTGGATTCAGGAAAATATCCGAAAGAAGATGATGGGAATTGATCTGGAGGGTGTAAAACGGAATCTTGTGGCAAGTTTCACAGAAAATTCTGAAGACTGGGCAAGCAATGAAGAAGGAAGAACCAGAAAAGTGTTTGATGAAGTCATGGCAAGAAGCTGTGAACTTGGAATTGGTGGGGCGGCAATTCAGATGACGGCAACCTCATATTTCAATTATGTTCTGGAGCAGGAACCACAGGGAAATGTTGCGAACAAAGCACATGAACTGGTACAGGGAATCGTAAGACAGCTGATCGAAAAGAGTAAGCCAACATTTAAAACAGTGCCAGGATCATGGAGTGTAATTGATGGATTCCTTTTCCTTCCAGCAGAATTGACAAACAGCAAATTTGCAACACCGATTCAACAGGCTTTTAGAGACGAGTTTTCACGAATTGGGGGTGCCACATACTCGTATATTCTTGCAGATGTGTCTGATATTATATGTTATCAAGTCAGTGGAGCAAACGCATTATGTGATCTGCGAGATATTGGAATGTGGGAACGCTGCTATAATATGCAATGTAATACTGTATCCAGACACTTGTGCAATGGAGAAATCGTAACAAAATTTACTGAACGTACTAAGAGTGAAATTGAAGAGGAAAAAGCACGAAAAGAAATGAAACCTGTACCAGAATTAAGGTTGACAGCACAAGAAGAGATTCTGTTCGGGACAGGTTTAAGCTGGGAACATTATCCTCCGGTTGCACTTCGAAATTTAGAAAGTAATGAAAAAGAAAAAGAGTTTCTCCATACGATGTTCGATCCGATTGTTGATTATGCAATGAAAGAAAAACTGATTGAGCGGAAAATAAATCAAATGGGAAATCGTGATATTTATGAATATGTAGTACATCTTATTCCGGATGACTGGAATAATCTGGGTGTTGAAAATTATGAAAATATCGGACTGGATGGAAAATTTTTAAAAGGAAAAGAGTTGTTTGACTATTTAAAACAACAGAACAAATGTTCTACAAAACTGAATCAGAAATCGATCACATTGTCTGATAGTGGTATATTTGCGGGTCCATTTGATTTTTCGAATGCACGCCAGTGTGGTATGAGCAGTGATGAGATTGAAAAGCAAAGTATTGTATATATGAAACGTATTTTGAGAAAGAATACAGAGCTGTTTTTGGAACTACGCGAAACATTATGCAGATATTATGAGATTGAAAAGGCATTGGAAAAGCGTGAGAAAGAGCCCAAAATACGCGAGAAAGAGGCAAAAACATTGAAAATACGTGAGAAAGAGTTAAAAGAATGGGTTTGTTCATATGGACATCACAATCCGGAAGATCATTGTTTCTGCTCAATATGTGGAGAAAAAAGAGGATGGAAATGTGAAAGCTGTGGTCATTATAATAACAGTAAATTTATGTTCTGTCCAGAATGTGGAGCGAGAGCACCAATGAAATAATAAAAAATATTGTCATTGAAATATATGACTTTTATTTATAAAAGGTGAACAGGAGGAGAAGAAATGCCGATAGAAAGAACAGATAGACTAGAATTACAAAAAATACTTCAAATTGGGCAGATTGATGTAGGAAATGAAACTTTATTTTCTAAAAGAGACAAATTGCAAGTAAGTAGGGATCATCTTACCTTGGTTATCAGCAGCGGCGGAAGTGGTGCAGCTGCAATTCGTGAGGCAGTCAGAACAGCAAAGCAAAAGTTAGTTTCAGATTACTCAACCTATATGAAATTTATAATGATTGATTCTGATGGAAAAGAAGTAACCAGAACAACTAATGTGATAGGAAGGAGTGACATAGAAATTTTGAATATTTCTACCCCTGGAGCTCCGGAAAGACTGCGACATGAAAATAGGGGGGATTTTTTTAAAAAGTTTGTACCTGAACAATATGATTATTCAAAATTAGGTCCAGATGGAGCAGGTAAGGATCGTATGACCGGAAAAATCAAGTTTTATGATAATGCAGAGAGCGGTAATACAAATGATGTTAAATTTCGTAATATCATAAAAAGTATTTTTAGTGAAGATTGGAGTGATAAAAAGAATCTGCCGGTTGATATTATGATTCTGGCTGGATTGTCAGGAGGAAATGGAAGTGGAACATTTGAGGAGATTGCCGTCCATGCAAGGGAAGCATGTAGAACAGCAGGAGCTTCTGCAGTGCGTGTGTTTGGATATTTATTTTTACCGGATACTATGGAGGCTATTTTCAGAAACAATCAAGACGATCTTAATGCGATTTATTCAAATGGATATGCTGCCTTAAAAGAACTAGAAAGTTATATGTCTATACCAGCTTCGCCGGGAAGAAGTGAAAAATTTTTTTCTAGAGACGGTGTAACTATTGAATGTAACAATGACAAGCGATTGTTTGATTATCCTGTTTTAATTTCGGGAACTTACGATGAAAGTAAATCTATGATGGCGGAGTCTATTATCAATCTTTCTATCGAAAGTGATGCGACATTTAGTCAGAGTTCTTTTTACAGCAATAGTGCAAAGAATCGTGCGGCATATCTGAACGGAAATAGCCTGACAATAGGTGGAATGCTAAAAGGAGATGTATTCCCAGAAGATTCCAGAAGATACTGCGGAATTGGTTATGCATATGCTGCGATTCCAGACCAGATTGTAACTGCCAATGTAGTAAGTAATGTTTGCCAGAAACTTTATAAAGGATCGGAAGAAACACAGACGGGTGAAACGGCAATTTGTTTTTGTACAGAAGAAAATCGTATGAGCAAATCTGAGATGGAAACACAAATTCGTAGACTGTTTGGTTTTGAAAAAAAAGAAGAACTGAATGCAATGAGTTTTTGGTTACAGTATTTAAAAGCAGCATTAGATAGTAGTAGCCGATTGAATGATAATCCGTTTCCAATTACTAAAAGGGATGTAATAGCAGGCAATACGAAAACTTATGAACAAGGATTTAATGCTAAAACACGTGTGGTTGATGGATCTGAGGAATTTAAGAATTATCTTAAGCAGCAGGCAGAAACTTTTAAAACGAATGCAGTACAAGTTATTAAAGACTATGGTCCGAAGGCAATGGAGTTATTATATAAAGGTTCAGGACCTTATAAAGATGGAGTGCCACAATCTTATCCTGACATTTCTATTGAAAATATGCTAAATACTGCAAGGGAAGAACTGCAAAAGGTAAGAAGTAAAAACGTAGCAAGACCGGAGTTAACACCACAATTTCTGGAATTTATTAGAAGAGCAGGACTCACCCAGTGGAGAGGTGATTTTCAAAGTGCAATTCAGCATGAAGTAAAACAGAAAATTATAGAGAAGATTCTCGAGCCGGATGGGGCATGGGAAAAACAGCTGATAAATCCGATTAAGGATTTTATTAATCAATGTAAACGTTTTGCAGATAGTCTTGAAACTTTATCAAATTTCTATAAGAGTGCTGGAAGTTCTCTTGATGCACAAAGCTATGAGCAGTTCAGGGATGCATCACAGACAGGAAATTGTGTAAATCTTTGTGATAATGCAAATGTGTATGGATGGGTTAAAGAAAATATTCAAAGAAAAATCAATGCGATTAATTTGAATGATGTAAAACAGAACATTGTAAATAGTTTTATAGAAAATACTGTAGATTGGGTAAGCGATGTAGAGGGAAAGACCAGAAAAGTGTTTGATGAAGTCATGGCAAAAAGTTGTGAACTTGGAAGCGGAGCTGGTGGCACAACGTCAATTACATTGACAGCAACCTCTTATTTTGATTATGTATTGAAACAGGAACCGCAAGAGAACGTTGCAAGTAAAGCACGAGGACTGGTTCAGGGAATCGTAAGGCGTTTGAGCGAAAAAAGTAAACCGGCACTTAAGCGTGTACAGGAATCTTGGAGTATAACTAATAAATTTATTCTTCTTCCGCAGGAATTAGAAGGAAGTCAATTTGCGGATCCGATTAAAAAAGCTTTTGCAGATGAACTGAAAGATATTGGAGATAGTAGTACTAACGGACTATCAATTTCTTCGGCGGTATCGGACATTGTATGTTATCAGACAAGTGTGGCAAATGCTTTATGTGACCTAGTAGATATTGGCAGGTGGGAAGAGTGCTATAATGAAACAAACGATATAATATCCAGACACTTGTGTAATGGAGAATATATTACAAAATATACAGAACGTACAAAGAATGAGATTGAAGAAGATAAAGCAAAAAAAGCGGAAGAAAGTGTACAAAGACTGCCGTTGACAGCGAAAGAAGAAATATTATTTGGAACGGGATTAAGTTGGGAACATTATCCACCAGTTGCTTTACGTCGATTAGAGGAAAATACCAAAGAACAAGAATTTCTTAGTACGATATTCAATCCGATTGTTGAATATGCGATGAAAGAGAAACTGATTGAACGAAAAATAAATTCAGCGGTAAGTTCTGATATTTATGAGTATGTGGTACATCTGATTCCAGATGACTGGAAAAAATTGAATGTTGAAGATTATGAAGAAATCGGACCAGATGGAAGATTTGAAAGAGGAGAGAAATTATTTAATTATCTGAAAAATCAGAATCCAATTTCGGTTAAACAGGATCAGAAACAGATTACACTGTTTGACAGTGGTATATTTGCAAATCCATTTGATTTTTCGGCTGCACGTCAGAACAGGAAGAGCAAGCCCCAGATTGAAGCACAAAGTATTATTTATATGAAACGCATTTTACGAAAAAATACAGAATTATTTTTGGAACTTCGTGAGACTCTTTGTAGATATTATGATATTGTGAAAATATTAGAATTTCGTGAAAAAGATCAGAAGTACAAATATCAGGTGGATAAGTTTATTCGTTATTACCAGTATGGTGTTGTATATTCAGAAGGCGATGCGGTATGGCGTTATATGATTAACAATAAAGGAAACACGAGAACTTTGTGCAAATTTGATGCAGTTACAAGAAGGGACTATAGTTCAATAGAGAAAAAACTTGCACAGAAGAACTGGGAAATTTTGATAGCATTTAAGGATTTTACAGGTTTAAATTTTGATGAATTAGACAGTATTGTAAAAGAAAAGCAAGAAAGTGGAGACCGTAATGAACTTAATACACTTTTGGAACAAAAAGGAGAAGAACTTAGAAACCTGGAGAGAAGGTTGAAAAGGGACTTTATTGATCCAGCAGGGGAGGATCGTACACCAGAAGAAGCAATTAGATCTTGTCTGAGAAAAATAAATGGAAATGATGACGAAGAATTTTATGTTAAGACGCTGGTGAATATGTATGAGAGTCTGGAGGAGTTTACGTCATTTATAGAACCAGTACCAGAACCAGTACCGGAGTCAGAGGAATGGGATTGTTCGTGTGGCCATCATAATTTAGCAGGTGTTAAATTTTGTGCAGAATGCGGAAGAGCAAAAGAACCAGAACCAGTACCGGAGCCAGAGGGTTGGGATTGTTCATGCGGATACCATAATTTAGCAGGCGTTAAATTTTGCTCAGAATGTGGAAAAGCAAAGCCAGAGGAAGGCTGGGATTGTTCGTGTGGCCACCATAATTTGACAGGTGTTAAATTTTGTGCAGAATGTGGAAGAGCAAAAGGAGCAGAACCAGTACCGGAGCCAGAGGAATGGGATTGTTCATGCGGCCACCATAATTTAGCAGGGGTTAAATTTTGTGCAGAATGTGGAAGAGCAAAAGGAGCAGAACCAGTACCGGAGCCAGA
>ERZ857969.337-NODE-337-length-80320-cov-5.000112_pt1 | contig 80320 bp, 87 predicted proteins | sample MGYA00519864_ERZ857969 | MGnify/ENA primary metagenome ERZ857969 (study PRJEB31778, sample SAMEA3449382) | human gut metagenome | biome: human gut; feature: human-associated habitat; material: faeces | place: United Kingdom | collected 2010/2012 ...
CCAACGCCTTTTCATCTCGTTTCGCAATTTCCGCCTCCAAAAATGATGTTTTCCCCAACAGGGCGCTCTTTTCGCCCTGCAATGCCGCAATCTCCCTGCCCCGTTCGATATACAGGCTCACCGTGATATACAGCGCCAACAGCAGCCCCGCCACGGCGTATGTTAATAGTTTTGTCATCTCACACTTTTTCCCACAAAAAAACGGAAGCCACTTGACTTCCGTCTTGCCGTTACTTAATTATTGCAAGTAACAGCTCCAAAATGATAATCATAATTTCTATGATTTTCACCATTTTGCGCCTCCTTTCGTCCATGCGAAGGAAGCCGACAAACAGAACCCACTTTTTTTGTGCTTGACAATTAAAACGGATTCTGCTATACTTCAAACACAGGATGAAGTTATACGTCAACTTCCTTCTGGGTTGAAGAAATAAAGAGTCAAGCTGCAACTTGGCTCTTCATTGTTTTTACACCTTTAAAAACCGATTCACAAAGGTTTTAATGTCTTATCAACAGGTTGAATCATTCCCGTAGCCAAATTCCCTCTTTAATCAGCCTTGCTATCCGTTTTGCCCGTGCCGGGGTCTGCCGCGCGTAGTCCGAGTTCAGGCACTCTGCCGCCGCTTTGTCCCACTTGCCCCAACGCATAGCCTCAAGCATTTTCTTAAAACCGCACAGCCCCTTAAATCCGAGCTGAAAGCACATATCCAAAAGCGCATACTGCCGCTCCAAATCAAGCTTGGCATAAAAATCCAACCCCGACAGCTGCTTTAAGCAGCGGTCAATATCATTCCGCAAAAGCATCAGCGCGGCATTTTTGGTAATTCCGTGTTTCCAGTCGCCCACGGCTTGCAGCTCTTCTTTGGTGAACGGGTTTGTATCAATACACCGCCCGATACCGATGGTTAATTTCCCTGCCGTACAACGATACGGCATGAGCCTACAGCCTTCGTGAAACTCCAGCCGACGAGCTATCCAATCAAAATGATTTTCAATGTTTATCATTTCCCTTTATCTCCTTAATCGTATGCAAAGGGTCTTGTTCAAAACCCTTAAATATTTTGAACACACCGTTAAAAAGACATATCCCAAACGAGCCGGAAACCAGAATAATAGCGTCTTTTAACAGCCATGCATTAGGAGAAGTAAAAAAATACTCCACAACAAAGGCAGCCGGTATCCCTACTAAAAAAGACGCCGCTAATGATTTAAAATACTCTTTCACGCCAACCACCCCCTTTATATACGATGCCAAAATACTGGCACAAGCTATCAGCGGTATAATATCAGTTAAATCCGTAATTAATTCTTTTTTCATTGTTTCCCCATAAAAAAAGGAGGCTTCCGCCTCCCGTGTTACAAACTATCTGCCCCTATGGACAAAACGTCCGGTTCGGCTCGAACGCCCCCTATAATAATCTTCGTGGACATCCCCTGCCGGTCTATAATAATTTTCATGGCCGCTTTCGCGTGCATCATAATAATTGTTACGGTTTTCTCCGCGGTCAGAATCGCGGACATAATCGTAATTTTCACTTTCAGGATCATACTCCATGTCAAAGTCAATCCCGCTCATATTGCTGAAAATCTGCATTGCAAACCATGCAATCAGCGCCCATATCGCATATTTTTTCATTGTTTGTCCCCCCTCTTCTGATAGGTTGCAGCCAAAATATAAGTTGCTGCCTCTTCGGCAAACTCCGGGTCTTGATTCATTCCGAAACGGGCAAGGAGCCAGCTCGCGCTCGCGGCATACTTTTTCGCATCCCATTTCTTGTCCACGTTTTTTCGAACTTCTTCTTTGACCCGGCGAAAATATTTGTTAAATTTTTCCTCGTCTTCAGGCGTCATCATTTTTTCCGGTTCCATCGTTTTCTACTCCCTCAGGATATGGTTTTATGTCATACTGCTTGCTTTCCTCGCTGCTCTTTCCTAGAAACGCCCGCGTAAAATCTGTCGAAAACTTGCCTATATCGGCTTTATAAATCGACATTTTCCTAAGGTCATTACGGACAAGAAACTGCTGGTATATCGGCGTATTATTAAAGCCGATAAACACAAGCTTAATTGGTTTTTCGAGGCTTCCCGGAGCAGGCATTATCGTCCCGGTTACCAAAATGCGGTAAAGCCCCTGCCTGACTTCAGAACAGTCAAAATCTATCGTATTCACCCGGTCAAACGGAAATCCGACCGAGGGGTCGCTTGCATTTTTGACGAGTTCCCATTCTTCAGACGGCAGGCTCAGACGCTGCGGAAGGTTATAGTTTGCCATTGCACCCTCCCCGGATTTGTTCCATCAGCAATATCGCCGCCGCAGCTATATGTTTCGCAGCTTTGTAATATTCTTTGGCTCCTACCGTTTTATCGTCGACTTTTTCGCGGAGTTCCTTAAATTCCTTAATTTCCATTTCAAGGATTTTAAGGCGCCCTTCTTCGAGATGTTCGTATTTTTCCCATGTTGCGGGTTTGTCGTCCAGCGTCTTTTCGATACGCCGAATGTCTTTCCAACGTGGATTGTAAAGTATATATTTCATCGGTTTCCCTTTCATTGTCTGATTGGGGGCTTGCGCCCCCGTTCCTTACGCCGCCGCGGTCGTTGCCGTTGTAGGGCGCAGTCTTTCAATCGCCCCCATCAAAACGGCCGTCTGTCCGTTTACAACGTTAGTTGTATAAAGCTGTGATTTCAAAGCTGCATTTTCTGCCTTTTCATCACAAAGCTTGGTTTGCAGGTCTGTAATCAGATTGTTCTGAATCAGCTGTCTGGTTGCGCAGCCTTCTTCGCGGATTGCGTTCTGCGTGGCGCAGCAGCACTGCTGATTCTGAAAACCGACATTATTAATCGCCGAAACAATCGAGTTCGTATTTTGGCAATTATCATGCCCCAAACTCGAAAATCCCTGCATCATGGCAAGGTTGGTACGGGAAGTCTGGTCTAACGTCTGATAGCCGATATTACACAGCCCGGTGGACAAATTCATATTCATTCCATTAATCGAGTTCTGAATAGAATTAATCCCGTCATTTAAAATTCCTGTCGAAAAGCCGTCGGCAATAGCCGCAGAATTACAGCCTCCGCCGCAGCCGCCGCGCCCGTTTCCGCCCCAGTCGCCAAACCAAGAGCCAAACAACGCGCCAGCAAACGCGCCGGCCGCAGAACCCCAGCCGCCTTCACCGCCGCCAAAGCCATTTACCGGTAAAATATCTGTCATAATGTTTCTCCATTAAAATTAACATTAATGAAGAAAGCGGGAGTAAATAATAAGCCCCTTAACTTTCTTCAAGTTAAGGGTACAAACACCATAATAGAATAAGAACGCCCGGTTTTCTACTTTTCGGGGCGCTCCAAAAGCCTTGCCACATAAGCGGTTAAAAACTTTGCGGACACTTTCAGGGCTTTTTGATACCGTCTTGAAACGGTTTTGACATCAACATTGATTTCGCCGGCATAAACTTTTTGCCAGCCACGCCGCCCCTGATGCCCGACCAGCCCGTCAATAAGAACTTCCTGTTCGACCGTCCGCAGCGGAAACGACCGGATAAGCCGAATTGCCGTATCTGCCTTTAACCGCTGATACATATATTCGGCATATTCCTTTTCCATAGCTTATTTCCATCCACCCAACCGCTGATACAGATTGACACTCCAGCGCACGAACCACGCTTTCCAGGCTTCCAGCCCGTCTGCCCGCCAGATTTCTACCAAAACATCGGTTGCCGTTTCCCGCCGATACCTGTCTTTATGATTGCACATCCAGTCATGGAAACAACTTGCCCGAATCCCCTGACGCAAATCTTTGTTGGAAAACAGAAACGTAAACGGGGCTTTCACCGTAACCCCGTCAAACTCAAACCCTGCCGGAATTTTTATTCCGCCATAAAAAAGCGGCGACAGCACCCGGTACTTCTCGCCGCAAACACCAAAATATATCTTCATGCCGTTACCACGCTCATATCCAAAGGTTTCCAATAGCTCACCCAGTCTATCTCCGCACCGGATGCGGGAACGCCCCCGGTTTTCAGTTCAATCTGGTCAAGCTGCATATCGCCGTTAAACGACGCGTTGCCGTCGTTGGAGAGCCAGAAATTCTCCTCGCTCATAAACACATTGGCGGCAACCTGCACCGCCTGCTCCCATTCCGCTAAGGCCGGCAATGTTTCCAAAGTATACGAGCCGTTGTCTGGCAGAACATACAGCGTCGACGTATAAGAACTCGTTTCGGAATCATAAATCGACCGGACTTTTATCCAATATGCCGTATCAGCCGTCGCCGTACCTCCGGTCGTTCTCGAACCGGAATAGACGCACCACGCCGCACCGTAAAGCCCGAAAAAGACATTCGTCGTCGCGTTTCTGAAAACCGTATTGTATCCCGACGGCGTCTTCGGCGTTATCTTGGCGGTGAAATCAAAATTCTGCGGAAAAAACGAAACATTCGGCAGTTTCTTGTCTGCTACCAGATAATTTCCGTCGGTAAAAGTTGCGGCATAGCCCGAATATGTAACTTCCCCCACTTGGGTAAAATTAACCGCCGGAAACGGATTTGTAACGTGCGATTCGATAACCTTATGCCCAAGCCATACCTTACCGGACATACTCTGCGCTTTGTTAAACTCGGTTTCCCCGTCGTAAAAACAGTTCCAGTCCTGCATTGTGCCGTCATCATCCGTCAAAGCTCCCGGCAGGATACCGTCGGCACTGGTCAGATAACTGTTGCCCGCAGGAGCCGTAACCCCTTTATAACCCGCATAACTGTTCCCGTTCGGCAGCAACCCGGACGATACCGTCAAAATTGAACCGTCCTGCGTAATCGTAACCCCATCGTACGGCTCCAATGTTACATCATCCACCGTATCAACCGTAATGCTTTTGCTGACAACCTTGTCCCAATACCTGTCTTTAACGATTTTGTATTGAAACGGTATATCCGCATAAACCTGTTCATTATATGTCGTCATTCTGCTGCTCCCGTAAATTCAAACGTATCCGGGTCGGGCGTTACATTGACCGTCAAAGAAACTTTTGGCGGCAGCACCGTCGCAACCTCTATTTTGCCGTCCTGCGTTTTACCCGTCGTGTAGCCTGTCAAAGTCTGGTAAGGAATGACATATTTCTTATCAGGATTATAAGCAAACCATTCTCCGGTTGTCGTTTCCAACTTGAAAATGTATGGATATACCCTGCCTGTAGAAACATTAGCATGAATATAACAATAAGCGAGCAACGTCCTGTCCTTATTGTAGGCCATAATCGGTACACTGCTGGAAAGACTTCCCTGAATAGATGCCGTGTCTATAATCGGCGTAATGTCTGTCCAGCTTTTATCTGCCTTATCAAACTGATAGATTTTAGCATCTACCTCCCCGACAAAGCCAATCTGCAAAATCCCCGTCTCAATATTATAGACAATCCCGGATTTTTGTGCTTTCATTTTGCTGAACAACGGGTCATTGACAGCTTCCAGAGAATAATCATCCATAATTTTATAGGTGTTTACCGTCGTCAAACTATCATTAAACCTATAATAGTATGCACAATCTGTACCAAAAACATAGTCTCCCGGCTCAAATCCTGTAACGTAAAGCATAAAAGCATTGGGAAACTGTACCGTTCTTATCAGGCTGTAAGTTGTTCGGTCATAAACATCAATAACATTATCATGCGCATACAATATCTTGCCATCTGTCAAAATAACCCTGTACTTAGTATTTGATTGAGCGGTTGGCATATTCAAGGTTATTAGCGGCTCTCCTGCCGTATCAACCGTGTTTGTTTCGTAATCATAAGGATAAATATCCACATTGGCAGAAGTCGGATTTATTGCCAGAGCCAACCCGTCGCCAAGCCATACCATAGAATTGGGAAACTGTCTTTGCGTATTTAAATCACAAATGGAACATGACAAATAATTGCCGCTCCGAATGTAATAATAACTGTAAACGGTCTTTCCCTCAATTATGTCGATTATATAATCTTCCGGTACACTTATTGCAGAAAAAGCAGTCTTATCCCAATTGTCCGTATTTTCATTATAGCTGAAAACATCCTTATATCTGACAAGATTATTGTCCATAAAAAACGTAGAATTGCTCGGCAAAATATTGTAGCCGGAAACAGCCCATAATTTCGTTTCAAAGTTCATCTGCCGAACCAGATACACCTGCTTGTTTGCCGCAACAACCTCCTCTCCGGTCTGGTTTACCGCATAAATAACATCTCCGGAACCTCCGCCACCGGAATATACGACTGCATTTGTTATCCCGCGCATATCAAGCCCCTTTCATAAACCACATAATAACAGGAATAGTGAAATCTGCCTGCGGTTTCTCTTTGGCATAAATCGTTGCCCTTAATGTTGTATTCCCATTTCCCACAGTTGCCGAAAAATCCGCATAAGGAGCGTAATTCCCTGACAAAATCTGTTCATCGGCAAAAGAAACAAGACCGGTAAAATTATCAGACGGAGCTTCTTTATAAACCAATTTCAAAACTGTAGCTCTGAACGGATAATTTCCGCTATTTGCTGTCCACATTGCCAGATTTATCTTAAAATCCTCCAGCGAATAAGGAAGAAAAGCCATATTTGCATCAACTTTATCTGCCGCTTGCTGTGCTGTTGTTGCACTCTCTGCTGCCTCTGACGCGCTGGCTGAAGCTTCAGCCGCTTTTTGTGTTGCTATGTTAGCTTGCTCTGTCGCATTTGCCACAATATCATCAAAATTGTCTTTGGAATTAGCAAACCCGTTTCCTGTATCATTCCAAATTATAGCCTTCCCCGCATCAGGTAAAGGCAGAGTAACGTCCACGCCTGCCGTGCCAACCGGAAGTTTCGGCGCGCGGTCAACTGATTCTTTTAATTGCTGTGTTATAGCAGTCAGCTTATCAAGGTTTTCTTCTACCCTGTTTGCCGGAAAACCGCTTGATGTCCGATACGGTGTCAACTGGTCAAGCGGAACATCTCTTGTTATGATGATATAACTACCGGCGGCCGGTGCTGTATTAAAATCAACAGTTCCGCCCACTTCCTGCGCGTTGACGGTATAGTCTGAACTGTCAACAACAGTCTGTTTACCGTTAATTTCCTGATAAACAACCAGATAATCGTCATCCAGTACCCGAAAATCAAAAGTAAAACTTTTCGTATTCCCATTAGCCTCCTGCCGAATGGGAACATAATTGTTTGCTATTGTCATTATTTTCTCCATAAAAAAAAAGAGCGCGTCCTTACAGAGCGCACTCTTTCATCTTAGTAAAAACTATACTAAACTATGTCAGTTGTCAATAGGTTTTTAAAAATGATACCGAACCCCTGCCGTAATATCAATAATATGGTCTACATCATCAATATCAGTTGCGGCATACCGTCCCATTAACCGCGCAGCCCAATGCTCGTCAAAATTATACTGGAAGCCAATTCCCATTCTGTAACCTATACCATCATCATCACCTTCAACAGCATTCACCCCAAATAATTTTGCGGCGGCTTCTATCTCATAATTGGCTATACCAAAAGACATTAAGGCTTCCAAATTATTTGTAATAGGTGTATACGCTATAAAATCAACACCGTAAGCTTTATATTCATCTGTCGTCTTAATAATCCCTGAAGTTGTTTTTTCTCCCTCTTCAGACTGTTGATAAAATCCTTCAAATCCAAAGTGTTTGTTTATTCTGGCTCCTACAGACAAGGCAAAAGCATTTAAATTTTGCTCCCATTTCAGTCCGCCTTTATCGTCAATACCAATTGACGAATTAACATAATCTAATCCAATATACGGCCGCGCCCCTGTAGTATGGTAAGTTTTTGCTTTCGCAGTATAATACTGGGGTTCTGCAACATAATATCGGGTTCCTGTCGCATACGCGTTTACTGAAAAAGCCAGCAATATCCCGCTTAAAAACAAAACTTTCTTCATTTTCCTATCCTTTTGAATGTTCAAAACTGTTTTTATTATACATATAAAGATTTAAATTAAGTTAACCTATCGTATATATGTTTTTTTTAGCTGTTCAATAATTTGCCGCCGTACCTTGTTTATTGCCGCAGCTTTTTGCTCGTCATCCTTTGCCCGGTATGCCCTCGTCCTGATAAGCGTATAAACCTCTGCATAATAGCGTTTGGCAAATTCTTTTCTTACTCTCTGCTGCTTTGCTTCGCTTAATTCAGAAAGTTTTCCGCTGCGTGTAACATCCGTTATCGTCGGTTTTGCACCTTTTTTGTAAAGCCGGTCTATCTCATAAATAACCCGATTAGAAGCAGCCGTTTTAACCCTTGCACCAAACAAAACGGTACTCCATGCCGGTTCTGTTTCCCTCGGAGTTTTACTCGTTGTTGTATATTTCAACGGCAGCGATTCGCGTATTCCCGGAATAGAGGCTTTTGCCTTATCATAAGTGCCAGCGCTGGTTTCCCGTTCGTATGTATCAATAGATTTAGCCAAATCATTAACAATTGAAGGAATTGTCCGCGCCCGAATAAAGTCAATCATAGAGTTACTTAAATTCTTTAAACTTTCAGCCCAATCAGAACTTACTGCTCTGGTTATTGAATCATAACTTTCTTTCAACTCGCTTAAACCTGGCGTTTTTTTCATCTGTGATGCAACACCCTTAGCATACCCAAACCAACCAACTTCATCTTTTCTTCTTGCTGTCAAAACTGCGGTTAAAGGTAAAGCTAATGGCCCGAAATAATCTAAAGATATATATTTGTCGCCGATTCGTATAGAGTTAAATACTGCATTCTTCTCAAGAGCCAACCGCCTTTCCGACATCGTCAGCGCGTCATAATCCGGTGTATAATCATCCGGGTCTAACGCCATTGCAATCAGCATCGCTAAAACAACCCCCAATCCGTTCCTTACTGCCGCTTTAATCGCCGTCCGGGATTTAGCTGATAGCTTTCCGGCTTTAACATCACGGATAACCGTCGTCAGATTCGGAATCAGATATGCCGCGCCAATACTGTATTCCATACCCAAAGCGACAACATTCGCCGGTGTTTTAGCAAATGGCATAAGCTGGTCTCCTAAACGAGCATTACCTGATACCTTGTTTAAAGTTTCACGAATCCCTAAGGCAAGCTTTGAAGCCCAAGTATCATTGGTATATGTTGCAACATTTGCCTCCATCATTGCTTTTTCACGAATAAGCATTCCCTCTTCTGTCAACGGTGCAACTCTGGTAGCATCCCTATATAGTTCTGTTGCTCTTTTTGACAACATTTCTCCGCTCAATCCTTCGTTTTGTGCGATAGTTGTCGCCTCTAAAGCCGCCGTATCGCTGAAAACAAAATCTTTTGCACGTGAATCAGGATAACCCATCAGATACTTAAACACACCGGTTTCTACCCCTCTGGCAAATGCTCTGAATTTTCCAGCCCCTTGCGTGCTTATCCTGCGTTCACCAAGCGTAACCGTTGCTGCGTCCAACCCTTCCGTTGTTGATACGTTATATCCGCTTGCCCTGTAAACATCATCAGCATAAGCCAGATAATCCTTTTCAACATTTTTATCCACCGCCGAAAAAGATGCTCCGCCCTCCAGTGAATTTACTGCCCGGCGAATTAGCATTTCGGTTAAAATATTTTCAGTATTGCTGACAACATTAAGCACCGGAGACTTTACAGACAACAACATCATCCCGCGACCGACGATAGATGTCGCAATTTGCAAAGCCGGAGACGGCGTCAAACTTTCGACCAGATTATTCATCTCATTTATTTTTTGCCACGTCTGCACACTTGGGTTGCCGGTTTCATCAAGCGTATTAACAATACTTTTCTCAATTTCTCCGATTTTTCCGATAATCTGATTCGCCTCTTCCTGCGACACCGTTGTTCCGAAAATGTCGTCCAAAGCTTCGCGAACATACATTTTTGCATTTCTGGCATTTAACGGCTCAAGCGGCATCTGAAACAATTCGCCCTGTATGCCTGTGCCATATTCATACCGCAGGCGTTTCAATTCCACATTTAATACCTTTTGCTGCTTTTCTCTTGTCTTTTCGGCTAAAACTTTTTTTGTAATCCGATCAGTCTCATTTTTTATCATTTTTTTGTACAAATCAACCGGACTGTCTCCGCCAACAGCTTCCGCATATCCTTTAAAAATTTTAGATGCTACTTTATAGGTTCTGTGTGCGACAAGTTTATTTATCCAATATGTCGGGCTGGCTATATCCTTAGTGGAAATCCTTTCGGCAACAATTTCCTGACCTCGCAGCGTCTGCAAGCTGGAATGCAGTTTCAGCGCGCGCAAATACTCGGCATTATCACCGATTCGCAGCATCTCCTGTTCATAGGCAATACGGATTGCCGTATCGAGGATATTTTCGGGGGCTGGTTTTCGGCCGTCTATAATTTTACGAGCATCTTCCAAATTATTCTTTACAAAATCGGCAGCCCTTTGCGCCTGCTCTTCCAACCTGATTTTATTGTAATCTAGGTCAATATCGGCGATTTCCTGCAACGCATCAATATTTCTTTCAACTTCGCGGCTGTATACCCGGCTTTTTCCTGTCTCTCCCTCTGTAATATTGGAAACAATTACAGTCCTTGCGTCAATATTGTCCGGCTTCGGACGTGCCGCTTCCATCTCCTCCACCAGTTTGACTGTTTCTTTTTCCTGCCTGTCCTGCTCTTGCAATCCCAGCTGTTCCCGCAGTTTTTCCGCAGTTGTCATTTTTTCACGCGGTTTTCTTGAAGGTCTAATCCTTGGCGGCGGAAGAATACCTGTCGTCATAGACTGGAAAAATCTCACCGCATCTTCGCTCAAACGCACATTAAGCCGGTTCATGTCGCCGTAAACCCGTTTCAACCAACGGTCATAATCATCAAAAGCCCCTTTGATAATCGGTGTCGGCAAATCACCGTTTAAGAGGTATTGTTCATAACCGCGGGCAAATTTTTCCTGCTGTCCCCTTGTTAAGACAGCTTGTTCCGGTTTAACATTCAACCAGTTTGCTATGACATTCCATCGTTGACGGTATTTTTCGCTTGCATTACCGCTTCTGACATAACTCCACATATTATCAAGCCAATAATGCGCTATTTCATGCAGCAACGTAGAAAAATCAGCGCTTTCAAATATCTTAATAACCCCTTTACTGGTGTCATATAAGCCTTTGGGCTGCGGTTTCTGCTGCATAAAACTATTGACAATATCCGATTTATAAAGTATATTATCATCAGCTTGCGATAGATAGGCATTGTGTCCAGTCAGCAAGCCATTTTTTTTATCTCGAATATATCTGACTTTTTTCTCTTCAAATGCCCTTTTTATCATATTGTCGATATTGTTTCGTCCGTAAAAACTGGTGATAAGATGATACCCATTCTCTTTTTTAGAAGGAGAAAGTGCGGCAATCATTTGCCTTCCGTTTTTATCAACCGCGTCCAAAACAGCAACATAACTATCAGGATTTGTTGAGGTATTTAAGGATTTAAATATCATAAGCGGATTAGAATAAAGTTCCAGCAAATTTTCCACTACATTCATAGGAACATCATGCTTAGATATTGTATCTTTTAAAATAATTGTCTTTTTGGTTTTAACAGGTTTATTCTCTATGCCAATTTTTTTGTAAATTAACGGTAATACTCCTAACCTTATATTATAATCGTTTCCCGCTTCCCCGCGCTCGGCCGCCCGTAAATCGCTTATATAGGTGTTTTTATCCCGATTTGTCGGTAAAAAAACCTGCTCGGCGTTTTGATAATAAATATTGTCATTTCCGGCATTCCAAGTCCCGCGGTTATATACGGACTTTATCTGGTTAGGCTCAAAAACAACATACTGATTTATTCCTTCATCAGGATTAAGCGAGTCAACCCGAGTATTTTTTATAATTATACCATCATATCCCTGGGCTTTCAACTTATCAATAATGCCTTTTATGATTTCTCTTTGTTTTTTCTCCGAAAAGTTTGAAAAACGCAATTTAACCTTTTGCGTTTCAAACCCGCCATAAATAGGTTCATATACTCTTTCATCCCACATTTGGGGGTCTTGATACATAAGGTCATTAAACATTTTTTCAAATTTTGCGTACGAATCAAGGTTATCAATATCAGTATCTGCCCATGGATTTGTTTCCGTTCCGTTTCCTTCTATAATAAGAGGATTATCCATTTTAAGATAAACATCATACCTTATAGGATATCTTTCATTATTAAAAGCAAAGTCGTCCCTATCAGCAAACCAAAAACCTATCGAAGATTCATCATTATTTACTCCTGCATGACTTTTATCAAATTGAGAAAATTCATTATAAGAAAAATGAACCATCTCTAGAGGCTTTCCTTTTTCATCCACAACCTTACTATTGCCAAACCACTCCTTAAACTCCGGCGTATTTATATCGGCTTTGCCTTGGGCGTCGGAAGCTTCCTGCGGCAGCTGGTAAAATTCAACCCCATTATCTGTTTCTCTCGTTTGTAAGGTATCGAATAATTTATCAAAAGCTGCATATATTTCTTTTTTCTCAGATTGCTTTACATAAGCAAAAGTATCGCTGTCGTTATAGTCTGCTTCTCCGATAATGTTTGCAAGATAGTCGTTCTTCACTCCTCTTTCGGCAGCTTTATCAATAATATAACTTTCAAAAGCACGGGCAGCCATTTCCCGACCAGTGCTCCAATAATCCTTTGACCTCGTCTTATCGCGTTCTTTAGACCTTTCATAAAGGCCGGACTTCTCCAACGTCTTTTTTAAATTTTTAAAGGCATCTTTTACTTCATCTCGCACATTTTCACTAAGTGTAAAAGATATTTCCGACATATAGTCATTATCAGTCTTTACTCCAAAACTGTTATCTAATGCGTGAAACCACTCATGAGCTAAACTCCCGGCTCCATGTTCTTTGGTCAGGTTTATAACAACCTGTAGCGGTTCATAATGCGCGGCAGCAGCCTCTTTTCCCCCGGTTCCTCTCGCCCCAAAAGCCAATCCCAATGTACCATTAAGAGAAATAGCACGCGTTGGAACATCTAAAATTTTTGATAAATCAACTAACGCATCATACGCACGATTCAGGTCATCCGCTCTTCTTGACTGTTCAACCCAGTTTCCAAACTGTACCCCTCTGAAGCCAAAAGTTTCAGAAAATTGTGCCGGGGATATATTCCCATTACGATATTCTTCGCCAATACGAGTTTCATTAACCTCGCGCCTCGTCTTAGGCAGCGTCTTCTTTCTTTCCAGTTCCGCAATCAGCTCGTCTTCATGGCTTTCCATATATTCGCGAGCATCTTTTATACTTGAAAATCCTTTCTTTAAATCAATAAACTTCCCTGAAGCAACCTTTTTACCAATAACCAATTCCCCGGTTGACCGGATTTGGTAAAGGTCAAGTTTTACTTTTTTGTTAGAAGTTTTATTATTTATAATATCGCGCAAGGCATCGCTTGCATCTTGTATATCATTAAAAAAGCGTGTTACAGGGGTGTTTCCTTTCATTACTCTATAACGATATTCCGGTTTTTCCAGCTGTCTCCCTTCTGCAAAATTATAAATATCACTCTCAATACGATAGCCATTTGCCTTTGTAAATTCTGGAAACCCCAGTATTCTGTATGTTTCTACTGTTTGGCGAAACGGTTTTAAAACATAACCGCCATTGTCTAATAATGTATCAAAACTTTTTATGTCAATTTCTCCATTTAAAAGCTTGCTCGCTAATAAACGTACATTCTTCAGGCTTTCAACCCATTTATCAAGTTTATATGCTTTTTTAGGTTTCGGCGGCATGGCGTCATGCAAGGCTTTAACCGCTGATAAAACATCTATGTTTATCCCGTTATTAATAGCCGTTTCATAATCCGGTTCAGGAAAAAACGTTGACAATTTGATTTTCTGTTTATCTTCCGGCAGTTCATCCGATAATTTTTCTTTATATCCGTTCCATAAATCCTTCCTTGCGCCTTCAATTTTTTCGCCAAAGTCCTCTATTTTTTCTGCATGGTCATTTTCTTCAATCTGCGGAGTTTCTTCGTTAAGAACAGCAGTCGCAATATTTTCTTCTTGAGATGTTGCCGCATCTGCCGAAATGCTGTTTTCTTCAGCAGTGGGAGCTTCAGCCGTCTCATTAAGTACCGGAGCTATTGTCTCTGCAACAATATTGTTTTCTGAAACAGTATTTTCTGTTGTTTCTTCCACTGACGTTTCAACAGGTTGAGGATTAGAAAAAACTTCAGCCACCGCTTCTTTTGCCTTATCATCAAAATCAGTTCGCTCTCCCTCGACATTAACAGAACTGTCTGCCAAAACACGGGATTCGCCTCCTTCCGTTTGAGATTTCAGCCTTATTCCGCCATTTTCATAGACAATATCAGAGGCTTGTATAACCTCCTCAATCGGAACATTCCTTATATTGGCTTCTGCCAAAACTTGGTCTGCAAAGAGTTTGGACGTATCAACGACATATTCCGCCAGCATATCCTCATCGACATCCTGAAAAGCACCGCTTTCATCCACCGCCTGTTTAACAGCCCGTTGCATACTGTCCATAACCGACCCGTGTTTATTCCGCAGCTGTGAAGACAATTCCAGTTCGACCGAAACAACGTCAGCCATCTTTTCTGCCGCACTGTCAAAAATTGCGCTTGCCGTCCGTTCCAAATCGGCATCCGGTACAGTTCCTCTTATCTCTTCCTTGATTGCCCGGATACCCCGCGAACGGTTATATATTCCTACGCCGACTCCGGCTGTCCCGCCAATAACCGCAGCAGCAGCCCAGCCGGTAAGCTCTTGCTTCAGCCGATCGGGAACCTGCTCCCAGTCCATCGTACCGTCAATCAGGTCAATCCCCATATTCGCCAGACTTTGGGCAAATTCCGTTCCTGCTTCCGATACTGCCGATTTAACACCGGTTTTTGTCAGGCTTGCCGTTGCCCGTAAAGTCGGAGATTTCAGTTTCGCCAAATCGAGATTAAAAAGCCTGCGTTGCTCGCCAAACCCCAAATACTTTTCTAAAATAACGGAAGTTACGCCGTATGCGCTCTCCGCTGCCAGATTTTCCAACGCTTTTTCGGGTTCGTAGTTCTTAAACTCCTCATCGCCGGTATCTGCAACGTATTTGTCTGCACGTTCCTGCACTTCCCCGCCGACTTCCATTGCCGCCATTGTACCGTATGCGGCAGTTCCTGTTGCACGGCTTGCGGCTTTTGCCGATGCGCCCAGCGCTTTTGCGGCCGAGCTTCCCCCATAACCGCCGATAACCATTGTCCCATAGCTGGCAACCCCGCTGCCCAACGCATATCCGAAAGTATCTTTCGCGGCATCCGGCGTCAGCATATCCCGCTGCTGCTGATTAAACTGCAAATTGCGGTTGGCTGTATCCATATTCATCCGGCCGCGCTTAATTCTCTCCTCATCGCCTTTCAGCCCGCCCATAACGACGTCATACTGGCCGCCTAAAATCTTAATCTGTTCCGGCGTATCATTTACAAAAGCATCGGCGGTATCTATAAAACCATACATGAAGTTTGTCATTGCGCCGGTACGCGGCATATTTGCATTAACCGGAACCCTTAGTGCTCCCGCATACAGGCTTTGTGCCAAGTCGGCCGTCATAATTTTGGGTTCGGCATTTTCCCCGGTCTGTTTTTCTTCTGCCAAAGCGTCAATTACCGAAATAACGTTTCCCATATTACTGTACCTCCACCAAAATATTATCCGACGTGTACCCCATAAATTTATAGGGAAGCCCGTTAATCGTTATCAAACTCTTGCCTGCTTCCAAATCATCGCGCTGCAAATCGGGAACATCGGGATACTGCGCCCGAATTGCCTTTTTAATGCCATCCGTATAAACAGCCTGCGCCCCTTGATAATCTCCATTTACCATATACCCAAGCATTTGGTGCATTGTCTCCCGCTCTATCTGCTCTATCATTGCCCTTTTTTTCATCGCCGTTCCCCATACGCCGATACTCCGCTTAATATTTCCCGCCTGTTCAATCATTGGCGAAAAAGCATCCTTCAGATAATGAAGAAAAGAACTGCGGTCTTCGTTCAGGTCAACCGGACCGATGGATTCGGTGTCTGACAATTCCCGCCAAGACTGTTTTGCCGTATCCCATACGCCGGTCTGCGGCAGATTATCTAACGCCCCCATAAGCTTGTCAGCCGCAATTTCGCTTAATTCGTCATACAAATCCTGTACATCGCCCAAATCATAAGACATTGACCCGGTATAAATCCCCGCATATATTTCCTGAGCCAATCGCAAAACTTCCTTTTTGTCATCTTCTGTACCGGCAGGAAGTTCTTTCAGTTCGTCAAGCGCGGCCTCTGCTTCGCCTTCCGATTCGTAAATAACCGGCATCGGTGCGGCTGTTTCCTCCTCTTTTTTCTTTGTTTCCTTTACTCTTCGCGTCAGCCCCGATCGTGAAGTTATTCTTGGTTTTAAAACTGCCCTGTTGTCTTTTATTTCCACAATATCGCTTATTTGCGGAATTTCAGGCTGCGGAAGCGGAACGTTGGCCAAAATCCTGCCGAACTCCATACCATCGGGAAGAGACTTGAGCTGCTGTTTCATTTCTTCGTTCTCAACCATGCCGACTGACAGTTTTTTTAACGTTTCGACATCTTCCCGGCGCAGCCTGCCGCTCCGGTTCGAGCTGTACAGCCCGTCAATATACTTAACCGTGCTGTCCAAGAAAGCCTGTTTTTCCTGCGGTGTTCCTGTCGGCATATCTGCATTGGCCTTAATCCCGGCAAAAAAGACTTCGGGATTTTCAGTTACCGCGTTGTTATTCAGGGATTCCACGTGTTCAACCAACCGCTTATATTTCTCATCGCTCATCTGCGGTTCATAATTGGTCGCATAAAAGTCCAAATTATCAAAAGTCGGCTCATTCAAAAATTTGATAAAAGCGAGGCTCTTGTCTAAATTAAAGTTTTCTTTAATCTGTGTTTTGTAGGATTTCAGCTGCTTTTCCGCCAAATTCCGCAAAGCGCCGACTTTCCGTTCATATTTTAACGCTTTCCTGTTGTCTTCATTGTCCAAAAAATCAAGTGCCGCTTGGGGATTGCTTTCTATCAGGCCATTAACAAAAGACGTCGTAAAATCGCTCCGATAATCCGAAAGCAAAGCCTTTGCTTCCGTTTCTCCCATATTGGCCGAGGCATACGAATGAAGCTGGCGATAAGAATTGTCCAAATTAGCCCAACCTCCCAAAACATTGCCCTGCAATCCGTTTTTGTATGCCATATCAAGGTTAAGATTAATGTTTTCCGCTACGTCAAGCTTTGTATTCTCTGCCTTTTGCTTTCTCGCCCAGTCATTGTTGGCTATGTCATAAGCCGACTTTATACGGTTTGCCGCAACAGTCCATTCCATTCGTGCAATCGGGTCAATTTCACTGCCATATTGGTTTAAAATCTTCTGCATCCCTGCCTGAAACTTAGCCCGTGCCTTAGGATTGTCCGGGTTCGCCTGATTGTCTAGCTGCCACTGGTGCTGTAAATTGTCAATATCCGCCCGCGCTTTGTTTGAATTGGTGTCAATCTTGACTTTCTGCTGGTTCTTTAATGTCTGTGTATATTGCTTGGCCGGCGGCTGAAGTGCATCCGCCGTTACGGCAAGCGTATTGACTTTGGGCGTCGTGTTGTAAAACTGCCGCTCTGTCGTCGGTATCCTTACCATCCGTATCCTCCTTTATACACCCCGTTAACGGTTCCCGAAGAAAAGCCGCCACCGCTCTCTTGTATCCCCGTATTGCCTAACCCGTTCAATGCCCCGGAAGAATAAAGGCTCACACCCGTTGAGGCCAATCCGCCCAACAGATTCGCCCGCGCCTTTTTCAGATTGTTTTTTATTGTCTGATTAGTGCTGCCGATAATGGCATTAACGTCGTCAATTCCTGTCTGGTACGTATCGCTCACAACCGCTTCCGGCGTACCGGAAAGCTCCAGCCCGGCATTCAGATAAGATACGCGCTGTCGTGCCGCCAGTTTTTTAATTTCGTCAGCCCTGTTCTGCGCCTCGATTTCACCGGCGCGGGCGATGGCTCTGGATTCGCTCTTGGCCGCATTGTAATTACCGATAGCAGAAGCAACGTTCAGCCCTGCCAAAATAGCCGTTTCTAAACCCATATTTACATACTCCATAAAATAAAATCCCTGCCGCGGAGATGTCCGGGCAGAGACTTTTCTTTGTGAAACCCCAAAAATTCATGCCATTTGTTCAATTCCGGCGTATCTTCGCTCACCGTCTGCGCATATTCAATTTTATAATTTTTTATAAGTTTTTCCCAAAAACACTTCGTAACTATCGTATATTTCGGATTTTTAGAATATTCCTTATCCCCTATCAGCATACCATACGCAATACCTTTCCCATAAAAATGAAAGGCAATAATAGCAACCGGCTTATCTTTTGTTACGTCATATACGGTAAAAGCAAAGGCCTGAAGCAGATATTTTTTGATAAATTTAATTTGTTTTTTACTTTTCAGAGGCCAAGCCCACCGGTTGAACGTCATCCTGTCCAAATCCGTTTCTTCGTACTTATAAACTTCAATCATGAGAACTGCACATTATACTGAATCATTGTTAAATTGAGCGGTAAAGGCAAATCCTGAACCAAATAAATGTATTTTTCCTCAGCCGTCGTATCAGGAATCGTCCGTTTTTCGTCTCCGTCCATCGGCAACGGCGGAAGGTCAAGAAAACCGTTTATTGAAAAATACTGAATTTCCTGCATGGAATCTAAATCCGTACCGATTTTTCCGCCGGCCGAATTAACAAAACGCAAAACAAACTCGCTGATTCTTTTGTGCGTCGTCTGCAAATTCTTGCCGTTGGCGTAGAATCCTAAGTTAAACGTTTTCAAAATCCCCTCGTATCCGTACCCGACAACAATTGACGTCGCTTCGCGCCCCAGCAACAACTTCCCGTCCTGAATTTCAAATTCTTCCAAATAACCGCCGTCAACCACAACCGGCACCTTTTGCCCGTTAAAGGCTTCCAAACCGCTTACTTCGTTAAAAGAAATATAAAATCTCCCCCAGGTATTCGGATAGCATCCTTCCGATTCCAGCTCTACCTTAACGCTTGTCGGAGATATATATTCCGTTATGCGGAAATAACCGTATTCGCGCCCAGTTTCGGTTTTGTAAACAATGTAATGTCCGACGTGTTCTTCAGAGAAAATCTGCGTATCGGCCGTAACCGTCCCGTTTCCGTCATAAGTAACCGATACCTCCTGAAGGTAATTGACAATACTGGCATTGTCCAGATATACGCATTGTTTCAGTTCTTCAGCTATCAGCCTGTTATAAACCTGCTTGTTTTTGTCCTTCCGGTAATACGGCGTATCGTAAAAGCTGGTAAATTCAACCTCCGGAGCCAAACGCTCAATATTCCATCCGTTAGCTCTGTTGACACCGATAAACAGGTCGTCTTTCCCGTCCGGGCGCGTTACCGTACACATACTGGTAGCAGTTCCGTTTGTTTCAAGCGGAAACCACCCCATAATGCTTTCGCGGGAATTATACAAAAGCCCGGCCATCTGCCCGTTATCAAGCAAAGCATATATAATATTGTTATCGTCCCGTTTATAATGAATTTCTTTCAATCTTCCGCGCGTTACGTCTTGCGCCAGCCAGTTTAAATCCGTTGATAAAAATTTCTCCGTCAGCAAATCATAATCAAACATATAAACCTTGCGCCTGTCGTTTGATATATAAAAAACCTGACTGTCTTTCTGCGTCGGTACTGCCCGCGAAGCTCCCTCCTTATTAGCCAAATCGGCATTGACTTCCGTTGCCGTAATCGGAATTTCATATCCGCCGCCGTTAATAAGCGTTATCCCCTCGGCATTGCCGACATACAGGTTTGTCTTGCCTCCGACCATCCATTCTATCGGGTCTGTAATTTCTGACAGCGTCAACTCCAGAGGGTCTTCATCGTCAATATTGCTTTCAGGTATAACAAAATTGTTGTATTCAGCCACTTCAGAACCATAAACCGTCAACGGCTTTTTTGAAAATCCGCCATACCACAACCGCGCCGAATAAAAAGTAACACAAGCAGGATAACCGGTTTCATCAAATTTTATGCCATTAGGAGATACATCGGCAATGGAAAATACATTAGCAGCTTCTCTTTTCAAAATTTTGGGATTAATTTCATCCATTGTAAGATACATGGCATCTGCATTCTGGGTAACTTGCAGTTTTTTTGCCTGTTCCAGCGTAATTCCGGTGTCAAGTTCAATAACTCCGTCCTCATCTGTCGTTGTTATAAAAGAAATTCCCCCTAACATATCAAGTTCAGTCGGATAACTTCTCACACCATCCGTAAAATATATGCGATAATACAAATAAAATTTATCATTATTAACGTCATATTTTTTTGTTTCACCCTGTGAGAATTTTTGTTCTGTACGATTATCTATATTAACCCATGTATTACCATCATTTGAACCCTGCAAACTCCAAGCTGTAGGATAAATATATGAAAACTCATTATTTACACATCTTAAACTATACCCTTTGATTGCCACTTTTTCAGGATATTTCAGCTGAAAAGTCATTCCTGTCCAGTTATAGCCCAAAGTAGCATCATCACCTTCGCCATTAAATATTTTATAAGGCTGAAGATAAGAGTTACTGTAAACTTCGTAACCGTCCTGAGAATTTGAAGTGAATTTTGGCTGAGACGTGCCGGCCACGCCGGAAACCAAACCGAAATTGCCATTCGCATCATAGGTATAAAAACGCAGCTTGTTTTCGGTAAACTCCAGCAAATACGATTGTTCGGTATTAAACCGGAACTCTTTCAGCACAGGCTCGGTATTGTTAAACGGTTGCGCTTCATATTTGAACCCGGTACGAAATTTAATATTTCCCTTGTAATTAGATATAAGATTGCGGCAGACTTCAAATCCGTTAAAATAAAACGGCAGGTCAAAACGCCCGTTTAAATCGTGGTCAAGCTTTCCCCGGGTAAAATTATTTATTACAAGCTGCGCCATTATGCTTTTCTCCCCAACGGATAAAGCCCGGCTCTCGCCCGCATCAGCCGTGAACGGGTAATGCGTATCGGCTTGTTTTCCTGCGCGTCAACACCGCAATATTCCATAATTTTCATTGGCAAAATCTGCTCAATTTCCGCATACTTGGCACTGCTTTCCATCAATTCCGTGCAAATATCACGAGCCAGAAACCATGCAAACAGATGTACAAAATCCGGCGTATATTTAGTAACGTCCGTAATATCCCTGACATACCGTACCGGCAGCCCTTCGGGAAAATGTTCGTTAATAAGCAAATATCCGCCTTCCACCGCATAATCGTTGCGCTTTTCATACAAATTCCCGATGCCGAGAATTTTCAGACAGTCGTTTTTGTATTTGTAGGCATACCTGTAGCCGAAATCCGGCTTGCCATTAACATCAAGCGCCCAATACTCCCTTTTGCGGGCAAAACTGGGCATCATCTGTTTTAATGCCGTCTGGCGCGAAATGTCATACCATTTGGCGCAGACGATTTCCGTTTGTTTTGACGGCTCGTCAATATTCTCAACCGACCCTTTGTCGCCAATACAGGAAAGAGCCAGATTGCAAATTTCAACTTTACTGCTTACCATTGCCAAATCCTGAAAAAAGGCGGAGCTTTAAGCCCCGCCCTTCGCGTTAATCCTGTTCAATCAGGATATCCAATTCAATATTGCCGTTGACCGAGCCTTTAGCAACCAGTTTGGCGCCGATAGCATAGCCCTCTGCCGGAAAATCTCCCGCAGCAGCACCAGCCAGCGTTGCCAAATCTTTTGTTGCGTCAAAGCTTGAAATATTTGCCCCGACAATATCAATATTGCCCAAAGCTTCGGCAAACGACTGCCCGTCAACCAAAGCGTCTTCGTCCACCGCCGTATATTCGGTTTCCGCATTATCATTCAGGCCTTTGGACATTTTATAAAGCCCGATGTCAACCGTGCATCCGGTCAATGCGGCTGTCCCCTTCGGCAGCATAATCCGCGCCACTCTGGCTGCCGGCGGTACGCCTTTGGCCAGAATAACCACGTCATTATTGGCGGAAGACGTCGTAATTGCAATCTGTGCCTGCACAGTACGCAAGACGCGCCCGACCGTAAACATCGGGTCAAGCGGTTTTGCCGTATGATACGGATTTTCAACAATCGCCATATCTTTTCTCCTTAAATGGTTGTTTTAATATCAATGACCCGCGCGCCTTCAGTACGCATACCATTAATCCAGAAGTCGATGGTCAGTTCTTTTGAGTTGACGTGAGTTGCCGACTGTTCAACCGCCAAACGAGCCAGCTCCATGGAAACGGCTACGGAATCCGGCGCCAACGCAAGACAATGACGGGTAGTTGCCTCTTCCGGCAAAATCGGATTTGTTACCGTATTGCCGCCCGTTGCCGAACCGGCAAACAGAATAAAGTCCAGCGCACCCGGTTTGGCAAAACCTTTTTCCACCGCATATCCCGGCATATAACGGGTATTAATAAACTTGTCCTCGTTCATCAGTGCCGTATTTTCCTTACCGGTAATCAGCAACTTGGACTGATAAATCATATCCATTGTAATTTCGCTGTTGACGAAAGTCTGAATAATGGACGTATAGGTCTGGTAGTTTACGCCGGAAGTCGCATCAACCGTCTGTACGCCGTCATCAGCCGCTGAAATAAATTCCTGCGGCCCGTTCGGCGAGCCAATCAGCACCGGTCCGATAGCCGAAACACAGATAACGCGGTCAATCACGCGGTTTTTCGCCGCAAGAAGATTGGTCATAATATACGACGTCGGGTCGGTAATCAACTCGTTGACGTCATGCTTTTCATCCAACAGCACGGTCGCGGTAAAACGGTGTTTACGCAACATTCTGTTGTTTACCGAGTAATCGGTATATTGTTTAAGAGGGTTTCTCCCGTCAACCTTGACGAGTTCAATTTTCCCCATCTGCGGCAAAGTGTTGTATTTGCCGTCCGTAGCCAGATATTTTACCACACCGGAAGCTTCCAGCTTGGACAGCTTCTGCTGTGCGAGCATCATAAAATTGCGCTCGAACTGGGTAAGGGCAGCCTGATCAATGCCGCCGTTCCCTGCTAATTCCACCATGTTGTTTCTCCAATAAAAATTAAAACGTTTATTTTTATCGGAAAGTTGTCCTTAACGGATTCTCCTGCCGCTTAACCTCCGGCCGAGGTTGTCTGCCGCCGGGGCAAAGCTTATCCGACGGCTTGTAAAATTTTCTGCCTATAATTTGTCCTCAATATCCTTACCAGCCAAAACTTCTTTGGCGTTCCCTTTATATTCGGCAACTTTTGCCGCTTCATCGGGAATATCAAAATCAACGGCCATCGCAAAATTAAAACCGTCGTTTAATTTCTGCCCGGCAATTTTCGAACAATACTCTTTATAGGCAATTTCCCGCGCCCAGCGCAAATCCCCCTCGCGATACAGCGGAATTTCGCGCAGGCAAAACATAATTGCCAAATCCTGCAACTCGTCCCATGTCAACGACTTAATCTTTTTGCCGCAGCATGACGGTTTCAGTTTAACGGCTTTCCCGTCCTTGTCCTTTGGCGTATAATTACGTTCCACATTGTCAACGTACAAACTGTGAATGCTGTCAATACGCTTTTTAAATACCTTTTCGCCCATACGGACAAAACAACGGTTAATACAATTGGATTTAATCCACTCGTCGGGACAGTCCGGCATAATCATTTCAAAATCGGAAAAATCATTCATTTCCCCGTTGTTGCGGAATGCACCGCTGCAAGTAACCTTTAACATATCTTTCCCCTTACTTTATCATTGGAATATTGTACTTAGACTTCAAAGCCGCAATATCCGCCGTGGAATGCGGCCTGCGGTTTAAAGCTTCAACCTCTTTGCAGTACCCTGCATAATCGGGAACGCCCGAAGCCGCACTGCCCCCGGATTTTGCCGCGTCGGAATCATTTACGGCATATCGTGTCTTAATGCTGTTAATAATACCGTACATAATCCCCAGCACATTATTGGGCATCGCATTCAGCACCTTTTTATCAGCCTCGCTTGCCTCCCGGGAAATCAGCGCGGACAGAGACTTCACCGTGTCTTCGTACTTGTCGCCGAAGCGCCCCTGCATTTCCTGTCTGAATCCCTCTTCCGACACAAGCCCTGCCGCTGCCTGCTGCATACGCGCCTGATAGGCGTTCATAATTCCTTTGGCCTGCGTTGTGCTTATTCCGTTGTCGAAAAACAGCTTTTCATAAAAGGCCTTGTCATCACCTTCAAGCTCAAGCCCGTATTCTTCGGACTTCTCCGGACGCACCTTTTCAAAAAAGCTCTGCCATTCTTCCGGCGTCGACTTATCAGACGGAATGCCGATGGTCTTCCGGCCGATAAGGCTCTGCGCGTTGGCGTTCATTTTCCAAAGGTCGTCATAAGACTTGATGTTTTTGCTCCATCCCGCGTCTTTATATTCTTCGGGAACAGAAAAGCCGCCGGTATCACCCCCAGCGGCATTTGCGTCAGATTGTGTCTCTGAACCTTGTTCAGAAACGTCTGTCATTGATTCTTCCATGAATTAAATCCCTTCCAAAATGCCGATAAACACTTTCCTGTCTACCAGCCTTGTTACAAACATATTAACGAAATCTTTCTGCGCCTGAAGATTCCGCAGTTCTTCTGCCGGCAAAACCCTCGGTTCCGCCTCCAGCAAACGACAAGCCCTTATCATCTGGCGGGCATATTCCTTGCCGTCGTCCGTACTGAACAAACGGTTCGCAATACTGCGCATCCTGTCATTAAATTCTTTTAGTTCCTTTTTTTGCCGTTCCTGCTTTTCCCTGTATTCTTCAATCCCCGACAAAAGGCTATTCTGCATTGTTCATCTCCTTTAAAGCCAGCGCATTTTCCCGGTTTGCCCGGGCGTCAGCCTCGCCGAGCTGCGCCTGTAGCATTGCCTGCTGCTGCGCCGCCTGTACCTGTATCTGCTGCCTGAACTCGTCTTCCGACATAATATTGCCCTGAAAACCAAGTGCTTCAGATACATCAGCCAAAAGCTTATACCAGTTTACCGCCATAGAAATCTGCGGATTAACCGCCATTAACGCCGTAATAACATTTATCAGCCTCAAGAGGTCGTCAACCTTCTCCGTTTTGCCGAGCTTGTCCACGTCATTGTTAAATTTGATTTTGTACCACGGTTTCCCTTCCATAATGCACTGCACAACAGCATCGGGGACAATCCTTTCCTGCAATCCCCGCTCCATCAGCTGCGCCACCAATTCCTCGTCGGTGGGGTCAACCCCGAGTATCCCTTTATCCATAAGAATTGACACCGCCCGGCGGATTAGCGGTTCAAACAGCTCCGTTTTCTGTTGCAATATCATGCCGGAAATGGACTTTCCGCGTATGGAAAAGCGTTGCAGACTTTCAGTTGCCGTCATATCGGAGTTAGCGGCAAAATCCAACAAAACATCAATTCCGAACGCTGTCGCCACTTTTTCATTCAAATACGGAATAAGCCACGCCACCAGTTTGGAGGGGTCTCCGACGTCCTGTATCGGGATAATCGGATTCTGTCCGTTCAATTTAGCAGCGTTAAAAACAGTCAACCCCTTTTCCGAAGTGTCAACCACATCGTCGCCAAACAACGCCGTATTTAAGATGCCGATAGGCGGTTCAACCATTTTGGCCATTGTCGTCATGCAGTCCGAAACAGCCTGATTTATACAGCGAATTGTCGAAATCAGCATCGTTCCCGGAGCGCGTCCATATACTTCGCCGCGTATTTTGACAGCCCGCGCCACCGGAATAGGCATATCGCGGTAATCCTCTTCATAAAAAGCGTGGTCTTCGCTTTCCTCAAACCAATAGCCGACATATTTGCAGCCTTTTTTACCCAATGCCCCCGGTACAAAATCCTCACGCGGCACAATCATCTGTACGACGGTGAAAATATTGTTAAGATTTTGGTTGTTCCAAGCAGCCTGAACCTTTTCCGGCAAACGCTTAAACATTTCCTCGTCAAAACCGTCTCCCCGGCTGCAAAACTCCGAAACCAGACGATTGCATCGCCATTGATAAGTATTGCTGACAATCTCGACCATCCCGTTTTTGCCCTCGTCGATGCAAAGCGTATCCACTCCATACGGACGAAACAGCAAAACGTTGGTATCATAACCCTTACTATAAGCCGAATTAGGATAACACCCGACGCCGGATGTTCCAAACGCGTGCTGGTCATACAAATAAGCGTCCAAAGCAGAATTAAGCCCGGCGTTTGAGTGGTTCATCTGCGTTAAAATCTGCTCGGAAGCATATTCATACCACGGCATAACATAATCGCCGCTTACCAGTTCCAAAACATCATCTGACGGCTCTATTGAAATCGCACCATCGCCGTTGCCCCACATGATGCCCTTCAGATAATTGGCAGCCTGCTGTACGGAAAGCGACGCCGTCGGGTCTTCGGTATACTTGTCCAAATCCTCGTCTTTGTTCACTTCCCCTTGGTTAAAATAATTTTGCGGCCGCACTCGGATACCGACATATTTAGCAATGTCTTCCCAACGGGAAACATACTTCTGGCGCTCGCTTTTCAGCTCATTGTAACGCTTTTTAATGATGTCAAACGTATTTTTCATTTAATTTCCAAACAAATTACGCCGTCTTTGGTTGCCAAAAACCGTACTGTTGTTCCGGTCTTGAGAACCATCATTTTTTCCAATATAAGAATATCTCACATTAGAATAACCATCTCTGCCATAAAGCGTATCGCTTTTTATTCCTTCCACGCGCCCTTTAAAATAATCATCCAATGAGTGATAGCCCTCTTCTTTATAAACGTTGCGATTATTTGCATAATCCACAAATGCCCGTAATAATTGCTTTCCCTGACTCATCTCTTTAATTCCCAAACAAATTACCACGTCTGTTGTTATCGACACCAAAGACTTCCTGCCCCAATGCTCCTCCTGAAGTGCTATACAAAGCACGTCTTTTCTTGGTGTTTTTGTTTTTATCCTCTATCAACTGGTCTGCTGCACTATAATTAGCTTTTGGCTCATCATAACCAAGTCCGACAGCATCCAATACGCCTCCCACAAGCTTTCCCACGCCTTTGACAACGCTTCCCATATTTTTTCTCCCTAAAATTTTGAAACCGAACGCCGTATAATTTTATGCGGCGCTTCCATTTGCTTTTCCCCGATAAAGTTCTTAATGCAAAATACGGCCATCATCAGACTGTCCGCCCTGTCCGGTGAATGAATTCCGTTTTTCCGCATTTCGTCCTTGCTGACAATCAGCCGTTCGCCGTTGGACTTATATTTTATCCTGATTTCCAACAGCTCTGCTTCCGTCATCGGGCTGTCCATAATAATCCGGCCTTCATTGATATACTCGTTAAGCATATAATAGCCCCACGCCCGCGTGTTGCCGTATTCCTTTGCCAGACTTCTTTCAGCCCCGTCAAACGGATTAATGCTTACGCCCAGCTCCAACAAGCGCGCGTAAACAACATATCCCATCCCGCCAATATCAATTATTGACGCCGTCGGCCGATACTGCCCCAAAAGGTTGACAATTTTTCCGGTGGAAATCATCGGGTCAGCTTCCGACCACGCTTCCTGCGCCACAACGCGCCAATGCGTCTGCCCGACCCGGTCAAGAACCGTCGCCACGGACAAATCACTTCCTTTTGCCGCAAAATCAATACCGATAACCCGCTGCTTCGGAAACATATCGCCCCAAGGCTCAATTTTAGACATCTCTGCAACCTTCGACGAGTTAAACAGATAGTCTTCCGCTTCCGCCAGCGGCTCGCCAAGCCAGATATGGCGGTAATCCTTGTCGTTCTGTTTTTTGCAGATTTCCGCTTCATCCAGCAGCTCTTTGGTGCAGAACGGATTATCAAAATAATCAACATGAATATGCAGGCAATTCGGCCGGTTTAAGCAAAATACATACACCGGGTCATTACGGACACGACGGTTCATCGAAAACCATACCTCCGAATTTTCCTTTCGGATTGTCGGGATAATAACATCAATCGTCCGCTTGGACAACATTTGGGCTTCATCAACCCAAACAATGTCAAATCCTTCCATACCTTTGGTGTTTTCAACGCCCTGTTCGCGAAAACCCCGGAAAATAATTTCCGACCCCGTTACCCTGTGCCTTATTTTGGCTGAAGTAATTTCAAAATTAAGCTCATATTTCTTAATCAGCTTCACCAAAAGCTTATAAACGGAATCTTCGATAGAGGTCTGCGTTTCTCGTCCGCAACATACCGAAACTTTCCTTTTCTCGCACAAATATAAAACAAGACGGCCGAAAACCTGCGACTTACCGCTTCCGCGCCCGCCTTCTGCCAAATAATACCGGTATTTCCCCAAATTCGTTACAAAGGGGATAAGCTTCGGGGGAACGTTAAGTATTTCCGGCAGTTCCAACATCCGGGTTATCTCCAATGTTCAGGGCAAGCTCCTGCCCGTCAAGCTTAACTGAAGGCATAACGTTGATACTTCCCCCAAGCGTAACGTCGCTTTCCGTCTTATCTTTCCAACCGAAATTCTTCAGCGCAAAAATATCACCTGCATTCCCGCGTTTAATATTACGCAATTCATACGCGTGTTCGATTTTCAGCTTAGCCTTTTTTATCGTGTCAACAAATTCTTCTCTTTCGCCATATTCCATTAACGTTTCACGAGATGTATCCAACGCCAAAGCTAAGCCGGTGATAGTAAGAGGTTCCCCGTCTTTCTCACAGCAGGCAAAATAAGCATCAATCTTTTTTTGCAGCTCTTTGACACTCTTAAATTTCAGCGGACGCCCCATAATTAAACTCTCTGTATTGTTTTCCCGCATTCATTGACAATAAATATATTTCCTGTCGTCAAATAATTGACACCGTCAACGTTTATGCCGGAAATAGTTACATTTTCCATCGGGACAACCTCGTTCGTACAGCCATAACGCGGTTTATAGCGGGGTTCCGGCAGAAAAATAAGCGGTTCGCCATTTCCAAACCCCAGTAGCTCCAGCAAACGGTCAGCATTTGCAGCGTGTTCGCTGTCATCATAACATTCCCCGTTTGTTTGTTCCTGCGCAATCATATAATCCCAAACATCTAAACCGATAACTCTTTTGGAACCGAACGAAACCTGCGCCTTGACTTCCAGCAACATATAATTTCCTGAATTTCCTTTCTCTATTTTTGCGTACATATCTTTTATTCCTGTAAAAAAACCGCCCGAAGCAAAAGCCACGGGCGGCGAGTTAATGAACATTCAACAAAAAAATGGAAGCTGGCTTTTAAGCCTAATCTTCCATCATATAAAAAAATTAACATAACGACTTAGTATTGTCAATATGTTTTTTTAAGTAATGACAAATCAGTTCATCCAACCCCAAACATAAAAACGTACACAAGTGTGTTTTTTGCTTTATTTTTATCCATTCGGTGCCTTTTAGAGCAACCATTTTGTCTTCCAACACAACTTTGTGAATAACTGGAAAAAAATCCGGGTTTATTGCCCGCAATGCGCGGACGAAACGTTCACGCGCCATTAACACATATTCAGGAGCGCTGTCATTTCCCCCGCCATCAACTTTAATCCGCTCCATATCATTTACACCAAGAGATTGCATCCCCGAAGCGTGAAAATCGCTGTAAAACCGTTTTCCCGCCGAAAGCCTGTCAAGCGCCGTAAACTTTCGAGAACCATAGTCCAGCCATCCATACTGTGCCAACTGTTCCAATACGCTCAACTGACGCCACACATGGTCTTTTCCTCGTTGAAATCCACGCCGTTTCAATTCTTCCTTATTGACATATTCTTCCATCGCCCTCTCCTTATAATTCCAATAAATATCCCCGGAAAATTTTAATATCATTCGTCCTGAAAAGCCTCCCATCCGTAAATACAATGTTATACTTATATTCTCCCGGCTTGGGATGTTTCAGCCCATACGCTTTCCAGCCGCCAAGTGTCTCATCCGCCTTTTTTAAAGCCCGGCTAAGCTCCACATTTCTTAGAAATGCTTCCCGTCTTGTTTTTTTGATACACCCCCTACAGCAGGACTGGCGCCCATCACTGTGGGCGTCGTCCCTGTAAAACTCACTCAACGGCAGCTCTCTCCCGCATTTTGTACAACGCTTAGTCTCTGTCATCTTTTTCTCCCATCCGCGAATTAATTCGCCACACGCTTCGCCAAAGGTCTTAAAATCCGTCATTTTGTCCCCCAATATCTTTGTGTTACAGCCGATTTTTCCTCCAAAACAAACCTACTCCTGTTGTATGACAACACACATTCCCCGCCAGCCGGATTCCCTAACGTAAAATCTTTGACTTTGTGAACAATAACCTTAGTATCTTCACTTAATTGCTTGGTATTAGCCAATCTCTCTCGGTGGATTGTTATTCCATAATCTGCCATATTGTACCAATCAGCTGAACCACTGATAGCATACATATCAGGCGCACCATCCTCCTTATTCATTTTCTTGGGATGAGCTACAAAAATTATAAATATATCCAGACGCTTAGCAGCTAACGACAATTTTTTCAGAATTTCACCAATAAACAAATCTTCTCTGTCCGTAAAATCTCTGTCCAATCGGTTATACGGGTCAATCGTTAAAGTTTTAATGCCATAACGCCGGACCGCATATTCTGCTTGAGAAATAATCTCATCAACATTCCAACCACGATTTACTTCCAGCCGGTAAAAGTATCCGCTCAAAAGGTCTACTCCGTTCATAACTTCTTCCAAAGTTGACTGATTGCGGGAAAATCCTTTATGCGTATACATCGAATAAAACCGTGAAAAATGGTTTTCTAATGTATTCTCAAACGAAACTATGAGATGCCTCCACCCCTCATTTTGCGTCAGATTAACAAGCAAATTGTCAACAAAAAAACTCTTCCCTCTTGTCGGTATTCCTGTAACAATCATCATAAAACCGGGTTTTATTGTAAAAATATTATCCAGATTACTCCAGCCGGTCGATGCGCCTTTCTTGTAACCATGCAAATAATAATCAGCTATTTTATCTCTTGCCCCGGAAAAAGTGGCAATTCCCGCTAAAGGAACAAATTCTGCCGTGTCAATGCAATCCCTGATAACAGAGGGTTCCTTTTGCAAAAAATCATTTGCATCCTTGCCTTTAACCTCATATTTGCCCCAATCGGCAATTCTGCATTTTTCTTTTCCCAAACGGTTAATAAGATTGCCTCGTAGTACCAACCCGGCCTCGTCGCTGTCTCCGGCAAGAATATATTCATCAAAACGTTGCAGAAAATCCCAGCAGTTATCTATGCACTCCAGTTTCTTTTCACCGGCACCCTGCGGAACAGAAACAGCATAAAGCCCAACTTCATAAAAACTTAAAACATCAATTTCCCCCTCGCAAATAATAAGCCTTTTAACATCGGCCGGCACAACATCCATACCGTAAAATGTTTTTTCGCTGTCTTTTTCCTGATAAAAAGTCTTTTTGCCTTCCGGTAAATTTTCTCTGGTTTTGACATTAACCAGTTCTCCATTTTTGAAATAATTAAAAATAATAAATTTACCATGGCTCGCCACTTGATAAACTTTCAACGTATTAGCCGAAATTCCCCGTGCAGCAAAATACCTTTCCAACCTACTGCGGTCATCGTCTTCCTGATGCCTTTGCGGACGAATAAATGTCCTTTTGACATTAGGTTTATACCGATTGTCGTAAGAAATAAATCCTTCAAAATCACATCCCGAATTATGGCATTTGTAAGCAACGCCCTCTGCTTCAAAAGTAACCGATAAACAACGGTCATGCTTGTTTTTACGACTAGAAGAACACCGTGGACAAAGATACTTCCCCGAAGTAGTAATCGCCCCCATCCCCAATCTTGACATTTCTTCACGATAATCTGTCATACAATTATCCTCCTGTTTTTACATTCCTTCAATATCCAGTTTTTGAAAAAAGCAGTGTAATCTTTGTACTTTTTGCCCTTTGAACGGCAGTAATTTATGCATTCTTCCTTCTGCCGATTGAAAAAATTCTCATCCTTCAAAATTTCCTGCTTGCCGCTGGCTGCCAGAGGCATTAACTTTGAATCCAACCAAGTGCAAAAAACTTCATCCGCGCGCCAGCTCCAAGCTTCAAACTCTGATAGTGAATTGATTTTTCGGGCAGAAATATTTTGGGGCGGGGATGCGTCTTCAGTAAAAATTTCCATTTGATTTGCCGTCTCATCAAAACCTGCTTCTGATTGAACAGGCATTTCCTCATCTGAAGAAATTTCCCTTGAGGGGGGGAGCGAAAAATTTTCGCCCCTTTCTTGTACCCCTGTTAAGGGGTTTTCTTTAGTCTTATCTTCTCTTATCTTATCTGTGGAGACTGACCGCTCATCGGTCAGTGCGTCGGTCAGTCCATCGGTCAGTGCGTCGGTCAGTCCATCGGTCAGTGCGTCGGAATTTTTATTAACATATTGATTTCGCTTATAATATTTTTTATCTCGTTTTCTTTTTGCGTTGATTGAATCTAAATCATTTTGCATTTGATTTTTTATATCATCTGCCCACGACAAGGCTTCGTCAAGCTGTTTACGCGTCATCCATCTAAGCGCTTCACGTTCAGTCGGCTCCCTTTCTAACAGCCCCCACACCATCTGATATTTTACAATGGCAAGAATCTCTTTGTCCGGTGCTCTCCGTGCCAAAATGTCTGTCGGTACCTTTATCCATTCCATTGATTTCAGCCCTTTTCATTAAAATTCTGATAGAAACAGGAAAGAGGCGGGCGTCCCCGAGTTCTGAAAACTGTGCTTATTCTGCCTGCTATTCATATTCGCACCCTCTTACCCCACACGGGCATCTTTCATAATTTTGCTATCCCCCAACTAAGGAAAAATATAATTTCCACTGTCAGCTCTGTCGCTATTGCACAGTTAAAGCGTTCCATTGTACCAAGAGAAACTTCCCAACATCTTCCAGTAAATACATACTTTAAACTGCCTACAAAATAAGCCAGAAATAAAATAAATAACAAAATCACTCGTTTTTCTCCCCGTAAAAGTCGTTCGCAGTTACCTCGCCTTTTGTATAAGCAACAATTTTTTGAATTTGACACAAGCGCGGATAACGATAACCTTCTACCCAATACCTAACGGCTGTATGGCTAAGATTTAAATCACGTGCCATATCAGCCATTGTCTTGTTTTCTTTTCTCAGCCAATTTTTCAATTTCATAAAAAAATCTCCTTTCCTCACTTATTAAAACTTTATGATTTATTTTTCAAGCTTTAAATTAAAACTTTTTGATTTATTAACAGCATTGGGTTGAAAATAAAAAGAAAATATGTTATACTATACATATATTGAAAGGAATAGATGTGGCTGATAATAGAATTAGAGAGTTGCGTAAGGAAAGAGGGCTAACACAGGTTGAATTAGCCCAAATGCTTGGTGTTAGCCAAACGGCTATTTATAAATTAGAAACTGGCGCAAGCGATTTAGATACAAGATGGATGAAAAAAATTTCGCAAGTGCTTAACGTCAGACCATGCGAGTTATTACCCTTAGATTGGCAATCCCCTATTTTGACACCTGAAGAAAAAGAACTTCTTGCTTTGTTCAGAAAAAAAAGTACGCCTCAAAATTCTACTGCACAAAAACAAAATAAAGCAAATATATACAAACAAAACAGAATACATGAAAGAGAATAATTGAAAAGCTTGACTTTTTTCCCTCTTCTAATAATATATTTTTGAACCTCAAAAGTTCGTCCACAATATACCGCTTTGGCGGAGTCTGTGTAATACATTGAATAAGCAGGCACGATATTGTGGCGTGTTTTGAGCTCCGCCGCCTTAGCGTTTAAGGCTCTCCATCAAAAGGAGTCGCAATATGGAAGAGGAAATTTATAAACAAACCCTCAATTTTATCGCTGATAAACTGGAAGAAATTGCAAAACTTATCCGAAATTTAACAGCCGATAAAAACAAGCCCCTGAATTAAGGGGCTATTTTCATATAGATTTAAGAATAAAACTTTTTGATTTATTTTTTTATTGACAAATAAAACTTTTTGATTTATTGATTTTTTCCAGAAAAGACATTCAACAATTCGCGAGGAAAAAATGAGTAAAATAGCCAAACTGCACAATCTGTATAAGAATCTAAGATTATTTCTCGAAGAGATTCCCAGCACAGTAAAAGTAAACACGCCTTTAGGAGTAGCGTCAGATGCTCTCTCCGACGCTCTTGGAAATATACAAACCGCCATGGAATGTCTTCCCATCGAAGAATCCGATGACATCCGGCTTAAATTTGAATTTATAAAACAATATCCAAATACGGAAAATCTGCTTTTTATGATTAGCCAAATCGAAGAAATAATAACCACCAAGATTTTAAAGGATAAAGAAAATGACAGCATTATCTGATACGTATAACGCGTATATCAATCTAAAGAACTATCTAAACAAACTTAATCAAAATTTAGACACTCATGAAAAAGAAGAACTTTCAGATAAAATCTGTGCTGCAATTTGTGAGTTAGAAACAGTTTGTGCTTATATACCCGTTGAAGACAAAAATGACAAGCAGATTAAATTTACACTGCTCAAAAACAATTTGCTTGCCCATACTGAAGACTGTGAATCGGTCTTCCATCCAGATAATTTAACAGACCGTGAGCGGGAAGCTTTAATGATGGCAGAACAGCTTGAAGCAGCAATGTAAATATAAAGGATAAAAATATGACGATATTATCAGAAGTGTACAGCGTATACACTCAAGCGCGTAAACTCTTGAACAAAATAAGCATTCAAAACGAAAACAGCAGTAAAGTAATCAAGTCCTTATCTGCCGTCTTGCGCGATTTTGAAAGTGCTATGGCATATCTTCCGATGGAAGACACATCAGACCGTGAAATTAAAATAACCATCTTAAAAGAAAACATAATGCTTGCCGCAGAAGAGGACGATGGGATTGACTATAATAAGCTTTCGGACTTCCAGCGTGAACAGATAGCTATAGTTATGCAACTATAGGCGAGAAAATTGACACGCCCCTGCAACTGATAAAGGAGTAACAACGATGAACGAATTGCAGACTTTTAATTTTGAACAAAACAGCATCAGAACCGTAACGATTGACGATAAAATTTATTTTGTCGCCAAAGACGTGGCAGAAACATTAGGATTTAAGAATCCGCGCGATGCTATTATCCGTCATTGCCGTGGGGTCGTGAAATACGACGTCATCGATTCGTTAGGCAGAATGCAGGAAACAACTATAATTCCTGAATCGGATGTTTATAGACTGATAACAAATTCTAAACTTCCCTCTGCCGAAAAGTTTTCAGACTGGGTGTTCGAAGAGGTTCTTCCCGCTATCCGCAAACACGGCGGCTACCTGACCGAACAAAAGATTGAAGAGGCTCTGCTAAATCCCGACACACTTATTCAGCTTGCCACCAACTTAAAGGAAGAACGCGAAAAGCGCAAAGCCCTTGAGGAGGAAAAACAGGAAAACAAACCGTATGTATCATTTGCCAAATCGGTGGAGGCTAGCGTCAATTCTGTCCTTATCGGGATGTTTGCCAAAACTTTATCCGAAGAAAACGGTGTTAAAATCGGGCAGAACCGTCTTTTTGAATGGTTGCGCAAAAACGGCTACTTGATGGATGTTCCCGGAGAACGTTATAACACTCCGTATCAAAAATATATTGACAACGGTTATTTTGAGGTTGCAACGCTCACTTTTGCAGGAACAACCGGAACTCATCAGAAGTTTACAACTAAAATCACCGGCAAGGGGCAAATATCCCTTGCGCAGAAGATTGTTGACGCCTTTGCTAGAGATAACTGTTCGCATAATTTTGTAGAGGCTTAAAAAATAATGAAAAAGTTTATATTTTTAATAATGCTGTTTGTATCATCCTGTAGCGACAGTCAAACCGCCACAAGAATTTTAAAAGAACAAGGTTTTAAAAACATTACAATAACCGGATATGATTTTTTCACCTGTGGCAGCGAAGATTTTTATTCGACAGGATTTATTGCTTATAAAAATGGCGTAAAGATAGAAGGTGCCGTTTGTTCAGGGTTTATTTACAAGGGAACAACAATAAGATTTCACTAAAAAAACCTTTCCCCTGCGGCTTATAGTACGCAGATAGAGCGAAGCCCGGGGCGCAGGGGAGAAAATATCGGGCTTACTTCTATCCTCTCTGCCTTCCTTTAAAAGCATTGTGCGGAGGCTTTTAAACCGTCCAGCCCACAAGGGTTCAAGCTTTAGGCAAAGGGAGTATAAAGGAAAGTGAATGGCGGTACCGCACGATATTGGGCGCAGATTTTGGCACATCAGGTTAAATTGGAACTACTGCGCCCGCCTTTTAAACTTGAATTTTAAACGAAAAAAATATAATGAAGAGTCTGGAACAACATATAAAAGAGCTGGCGGATTCGCCTGAAGAAAGCATAGAATACGGTATTTTTTGTTTCTCCGGAGCGATGCAATGCCTATGTGAAATGTGGAAAGGACTCAAAGATGAAGGCTGTTATTTTGACGAGGGTATCATCAAAGGAGCAAGAGGACAGGCTCAGCCTAGACGCCCAAAATACACGCCTTATAGAATATGCGAAAAGAAAAAAACTTGAAGTACTAAAATCTTTTCAAATTGTAGAATCTTCAACACAGGGAGACAGAAAAAAATTTAAAGAAGTGATTGATTTCTGTAAAAAGCAAAAGGAAACAATTGCTTTACTGGCCGATGCTGTCGACCGTGTACAACGCTCCTTTAAAGAAAGCGTCATGCTGGATGACCTTGTCCGGCACGGAAAAATTGAACTGCATTTTTTGCGGGAAAATATGATTATCAGCAAAAACGCCAATACAATCAACATTATGCAATGGGATTTTGCTGTTATGGGAGCCAAGAGCTATGTCTTACAACTTTCAGAAAATGTAAAGAGAAGCCTCGAATACAAAGCTAAAAACGGTGAAATAACAAGTTCAGCTCCGCTTGGTTATGAAAATTATCGGGACGAGTATGGAAAAGGAAGAGTTCGCCCTCATCCTGTTTATGCCCCGCTTGTAAAAAGAATGTTTGAAATATATTCACTGGGTAAAATCTCTATTAAAGAGCTACAAAATTTTGCCACACAACACAATCTACTAGGAAGAAACGGAAACCCCATATCCACATCAAACATCCACAAAATGCTGAAAAACCCCTTTTATTACGGAATGATGAAATGGAAAGGAAGTTTACAACCGCATATCTATCCACCTCTCATCAGCCAAGAATTATGGAATAAATGTCAGGAAATACGAACGGGAATTAAAGCCGCTAATAAACCTTATAAATATGGCGAAAAACAATTTTTGTATCGAGACCTTATCCGCTGTGTCAATAGCGGAAAAATATGCTCCTGCGACTTAAAAAAAGGGCGCTTTTCCTATATTATTTGCTACGATAAACAAGGACACCGTAAATATATCCCCGAAAAGGATATAACCGACCAAATTGCCTATATTTTGCACAGCATAAAGATTCCTGAAGATATGGTTGCAGAACTGCACGAGCATTTAAAAAACTCAAAAGAATCGGAAATAAAATACCGAGATGCCGAACTGACCCAACTTAAAGCAGACTTAACTCGCACGCTCAACCGGATTGACCGTCTATGTAATTTATACTTGGATGATGGAATAGCAAAAAAAGATTACATCGAAAAAAACAATGAACTTATAGCTGAAAAAGAAAAAATTAAGACTTTAATTGCCGCTCACTCTGAAGCAGATGATGGCTTTAACGATATAATTTGCGAACTCGTTGATATTGCTAACAATTCTTGGGATATTTTCCTAAAATCGCCCAATTTTGAAGCAAAAAGAAATCTTTTAAAATTCATTCTGCGAACTCTTGAAATAGATGAGGGAAAGCTAGGATTTTCCTTGGCTTTCCCCTTTAATAAACTGTCAAATTTAGGCAGTCATCCACTTTGGTCGGGACGAGAGGATTCGAACCTCCGACTTCTTGCACCCCATGCAAGCGCTCTACCAGGCTGAACTACGTCCCGACAACCTCTTTTCTATATATCTGCATACTGTAAAATGCAAGCAAAAAATTTATTTCTTTCATTTATACTGCAATATCAGGCGTTTTAACCGCAACAATTAATTACTGTATCTAAAACATCTCTTCCGAATAAGCAATTTAAAACAAAACACATCCCCCTCTTTACAACAAAAACAAACTCTTCGCCTGCGGTTCTTCATCTGAAGACTAAGATATTGAAACAAAGCCTGCTTCTTCAAAATAAACAGAATTTTAATAGAAAAAACATGACTGGTACTCACAATAAAAAAGGCTGCAAATGCAGCCTGTAATAACTTAAAATCCGGAAACAATTATGCCGTTGCCTTACCTGCAATCACCTTTTTAATTTTTTTCGCTTCCGCTGTCAATTTTCCGTCCGGAGTAGACATTAAATATGCATCCAAACCGCCTTTATGCTCAATAGAGCGCAGCGTCTTCGTGCAAATTTTCAACTTATAAACCTTCCCCAGAGCTTCGCTCAACAGAGAAACAACTTGCAGATTCGGCAAAAAGCGGCGGCGGGTTTTATTGTTAGCGTGGCTTACATTATTACCGCTCATAACGCCGGTGCCGGAAATTTCACATTTCTTAGCCATTTTTTTATCCTTTACTCAAAAACTTTTGCTCATACATACAAACTTAATCCATATAAGTCAAGCAAAATCTTCGTAAAAACTTAAAAAAAAGCTGGATTATTTAGAAATTACGTTGTATAAGCATAATTCGCAAAGTGATTTGCAGCATGTACCCGTAGCTCAATTGGATAGAGTGTTGGCCTCCGACGCCAAAGGTTGCGAGTTCGAACCTCGCCGGGTGCACCATTTATAGCATTAAAAGCGCCCTTATTGCTAAGAGCGCTTTTATTTCAGGCATAAATTATGCCTACTCCTCTTCCGTATCCTCTTCATCGCTTTCTTCATCTGCAATTTCAAGATCATCATCTTGCATCATTGCTTTAATCATCCACGACTTTTTAGCATACATATCCAGATATTCTTCCATCAGATTTGCCACCTGAAAATTATCGGCTTTATCCGCCTCATCCCTTACCTCCTTGGCCGATGCGATTAAAATGTCACAATCAGCAGAAAGCTCCTCCAAAACTTCATAGCCGTGATAATCGCGGGCTTCTAATTCGTCTATCGTCGTTTTATCCAGATATTCCGCCATTGAAGCCGCTGGCATTTTGTTCTGCATTTTCATTACTTCTGCCACTGTATCGAATTGGCATTGCAGCATTTTATAAATTTTTTCGGTCATTTTATGAATAAGTGGAAATTGCAGTCCGACAACATTCCAATGCAAATTATGAACTTTAATATTCAAAACAGCAAGATTTGCCAGAAAAACGTTTAGTTTATCAGTCTTATTAGCCATAATATCTCTCCTCTATAAAAACAACACAGACAAAATAATGCGCATTTCCTGCTTTTTTAGAGGATATAATCCAAAGATAAAATATTGCCTCCGCTGTTCACACAAAAAAGCCGCCCCGAAAGGCGGCTTTTTCAATCAAAAATCTGAACAAATTTCTTTGTTTCCGAATCATACTGCAAATGCAGCACCGAACAATTTTCATTTGGTGTCTTTTTCAATTCCAAGCCACACTTCAGCGCGCTCAGCACCCCGGCATGACAAACCACGCCAATGACAGAATCCTTCTTGCAGACAATTCTGTTTAAACAATGCAGAACTCTTCCGAAAATTTCACGTTTACTCTCGCCGCCGGGAAAGTGAATATCCCAGTTATCAAAACTCGGCCAGCATACATTTTCAACAAAAGTATCCCCGAATCTGGCCCGTACTTCGTCAAAAGTCATTCCTTCAACTTCGCCGAAGTCGCCTTCGCGCAAATCCTGAAGAATAATAATCGGAAGCTCCGTCGCACTTCTGCAGGCAATTTTGTTTGCTGTTTGTACAGCTCTGACAAGCGGCGAACAATATAATACCGTCATTCCCAGCGACAGGACTTTCTCTGCCAGTTTTCTTGCCTGCTCTTCACCATTTTCATTCAATACTGCATCCAGGCCGCAGCCCTGCCATCTGTGTTCCAGATTATAATCCGTTTCACCATGGCGAAAAATGTACAAATCTTTTTTCATAAATATAACTGTTTTATAATAATAGTAAATCTACCCCTAACTTACCCGTAAATTTTATTTATGCAACAAAAAACCGCCTGCCTTTCTCGGGACAAGCGGTTTTCTGGCTCCTGATGCTTATTTAACAAGCAATTCATCCGCCAGTGCTTCCAATTGTTTGATATCCGCTTCTTTCATCGCCGATTTTATCGAAACCGTCGTATCTGCAAATGTAAGATTTTTTAAGCCTTCAAGTTCTGCCCTCATTTTTTTGGCTGCGATTGGTGCCCACGAACCGTTTTCAATAAACGCAACTTTCCGGTTTTGATAGTTTTTGCTCTTCAAATGCGCAATAAAGCTTTCCATACAGGGAAAAATGCCCCCGTCATATGTAACAGACGCCAATACCAGGCGGTCATAACGAAACGCATCTTCCACTGCTTCAGCCATATCGTCCCGCGCCAAATCGGTAATCGCAACTTTCGGAGCGCCTTTAGCCTCCAAAATTTCTTTAAGTTTTTCCGCCGCCTGTTTGGTATGCCCGTAAACCGACGCATAGGCGATAAGTATGCCTTCATCTTCCGGCCGGTAACTGCTCCAGATATCATATTTATTAATATAATATCCCAAATTCTCCGTCAGCATCGGCCCGTGCAAGGCAAAAATCTTCTGAATATCAAGAGTTGCCGCCTTTTTAAGCAACGCCTGTACCTGTGCGCCGTATTTGCCGACAATATTGATATAATAGCGGCGTGCTTCGCAATCCCATTCGTCCTCAACGTCAAGCGCGCCGAATTTTCCGAAAGCATCTGCCGAAAACAGGATTTTTTCTTTTTTCTCATACGCAACCATAACTTCCGGCCAATGTACCATCGGAGCCATAACAAACGTCAGCGTATGGCTGCCCAAAGACAGTTCGTCGCCCTCATTGACAACAACTTTGCGCCCTTCCAAATCCAAATGCTCAAAAAACTGCGGAATCATATTAAAAGTTTTCGGATTCGAAACAACCTTTGCTTTTTTATATTTGTTCAAAAAGTGCTCAATATTTGCAGCATGATCCGGTTCCATATGCAAAATAACCAGATAATCAGGTTCTTTGCCATTCAAAACTTCTTCCAAATTCTGAAACCATTCGTCGGTCGCCCGCTTGTCAACCGTATCCATCACGGCAATTTTGTCATCCATAATGACATAGGAGTTATAGGAAATCCCTTCAGGAATAACATACTGTCCCTCAAACAAGTCCAATGTCTTGTCATCGGCACCGACATAATAAACGCTTTCGGTCAACTTCTTATTCTGCATATTTTTACTCCTTATCGCAAATGCTTACTCTGTTTTGTTTATTTAACCTTTTCCTCAATAATTGCAACTGCTTTTTCAAATACGTCTTCAATGCCCATCCAAGACGTATCCAGAATATACGCGTCTTCAGCCGGTTTCATAGGAGCATCTTTTCGAGTCGCATCACGCTCATCGCGGGCCTTGACATCTCTCAAAACGTCATCGTAATTCGCAGCTACTCCTTTCGCCACAAATTCGTCATATCTTCTTTTCGCCCGCACTTCTGCCGCCGCCGTAATAAAAAACTTCACCTCTGCCTGCGGACAAATCACCGTTCCCGTGTCCCGGCCGTCATAAATAACGCCTTTCGCCGCACTTCCGTCGGCAAAAACCGGATTCGCCGCAAAATTGCGCTGCATATCAAGCAGCCGCCTCCGCACTCCCGGATAGCTGGAAACGACCGATGCGGCCTGCCCTCCTTTTGCCGAACGAAAATCTTTATCATGCGACAATTCCGCCATTTTGGCAAAAGTCAGCCCGGCGGCTTCTTGCTCTGCCGCTGTTGCGTCTGCCAAATCATTCCCGTTTTGCAGCATCAGCAACCCGACAGCCCGATAAACCATTCCCGTATCAAAATATGCAAGGCAGTATTTTTCCGCAAGTTTTTGTGAAAGCGTTCCCTTTCCCGCTGCCGCCGGCCCGTCCACCGTAATAATCATTATCCTCTGCAACCTTTCTAAATTAAAAATTTTATCTATTCTTTAACATATATTCGCTAATATCATAGTATAAAATCACTTTATACAAAGAATAACATAATGGTAAAAAACTTTCGTCTTTACATTAAGGAGCCGCTCGCTCCGGGCAAAACAATCATACTTGAAGAAGAGCAAACCCATTATTTGAAAAATGTGGTAAAATATACCGCAGGAGAAACCTTCTCCTGTTTTGACAACGAGTCAGGCGAATTTTCCGCCCGGATTACCGCATTCGAAAAAAGACACACCAGAATAAACATCCTCGCTCAAACCGAACCGTTCACCCGTTGTCCGGATATCTGGCTGCTGTTTGCCCCCCTGAAAAAGGACAAAACCGATTTTGTTATTGAAAAGGCTACCGAACTTGGTTGCCGGAAAATTCTGCCCGTTATCACCCGCCACACAAATTCTGGAAACGTCAAAACCGAGCGCTATGTCGCTCAAAGCATAGAAGCGGCCGAACAATGCCGCCGGACAGACCTCCCGGAAATCGTCCCGGCACAAAAGCTGGAAGATGTCCTTTCCGGCTGGGACAGTCAGAGAACGTTGTTTTTTATGGATGAAACCCGAAACTGCCAAGATTTTTTTTCCGTCTTAAAAGAAAATCCTGCCTCTAAGGCAGCCGTCCTAATCGGCCCCGAAGGCGGATTTTCTCCTGAAGAATTAAACTTATTACGCAACTTACCTTTTGCCAGAGGCGCAGCTTTAGGGCCGAGAATACTCCGGGCCGAAACCGCTGTTGCCGCAGCTTTGTCCTGCTGGCAAATGATTTCCGGAGACTGGAGCGACAAATGAAAATACTGATTGCCGATGACCACGAACTTTTTCTCAAAGGACTGGAATTTATTTTAAACGAAAATTTTCAGCATCCTGAAATTACCACCGCTCAGAGCTATACGGATATTTTTTCCATTTTGGAGCAAAAGCAGGATTTTGACCTGATTATCACAGACTTGGCTATGCCCGGCGCTGCCTGGCTGCCGGCACTGACCAAAATTCACACTTTGGTTCCGGATACGCCTATTACGGTCATCTCTGCCGTTTTTGATAAAGAAATTCTCCAACAGACGCTTGATATCGGCGTTGCTGGATATATCCCCAAAACAGCGTCAAACAACCTGATTGTCAGCGCTATCAATCTGGTTTTGGCCGGCGGCATATACATTCCCCATGAACTGCTTTATTCTACCAAGCTTGAACCTGCCCATAACGAAAGCAAGCAAAAAGAATACTACTCGCCGCTGAAAACGCTTGAAAAATTTGCCGAAAACACCCTTGATGCACCGCAAAAAGGCCTGACGGAGCGTCAGATAGATATAGTTAAATGTATCGCTGAAGGACTCTCCAACAAGCAAATTGCCTATAAACTGCATCTCAAAGAAGGAACCATCAAAGTGCATATTACCATAATTTTAAAGGTTCTGAACGTTAAGAACCGTACCTCCGCCGTAATTGAAGCAGCCAAACGCGGCTATATTTCGGATAATATGTCTGACAACGGATAAATTAAGAGGACGCCATGGCCAAAACAGCAAAAAACATCCTGCCCGCCTATCTCACTGATATATATGGTTGGCTGTATCTGAATCCGAAACTTTATAACCTTCTAGATAATGCGTTCCTGTTAAATTTTCTAACTTTGGGATACCACAGCCTTTTGACCGAAGAAGTAAAAAAGGAAATCTCTCCTCATTCGCATATCCTCCAAATCGGAGCAACACTCGGCGGACAAATAGAAAAAGCATATTCCGGCCTGGGCATGCTCGGTTCATATACCATTGTGGACATTCTGCCGGACATTCTTGAAAACTGCCGGGAAAAGCATCTGGAACAAAAAATAGGCTTCGTTCACGCTGACGCCGCCAAAACCGTCAAAGGAAATTACGATATCATCATCTGCTATATGTTGCTGCACGAACTCCCCCCTTTAACGCGAACCCGTGTTATCGATAATATCCTCAAAGCATTGAAACCCGGCGGTAAAGCCGTTTTTATCGACTATCACCAACCTTCCTCCTATCACCCTTTAAAATACATAATTCGCACCGTCAACCGCCTGTACCAGCCGTTTGCGGAAAGCCTTTGGAAAAATTCCATCAAAGGCCTGGCATCGCACCCGGAAATATGCCGCTGGTCGCAACAAACCTATTTCGGCGGCGTTTACCAAAAAGTCGTCGCCACAAAAATGGACGGCACATCTCTCTGAAATTCGTCATATAACCTGCCGTCCCGTCCTTTGCCCATACGCTTGCGGCAACATTCCGGCATATGCAACACACCATACACGACGTACGCGACACGCCATACACGGCGTACACAACACGCTATATCCGGGTATGCTTTTATCAACACAAAACACCGGCCGCCCTCCCAATGAGAACGACCGGCAAGTCCCAAGCAGACGGTTTAAGCATCAAGATTTAGCAACACTAATCTTCTTAAACTTCTGCTTTTCTGTCTGGGATTTCGGAATAGAGACAGTTAACACGCCGTTGTTGTATCTGGCGGTCGTTGCTTCATAATCCAAATCCCAAGGCAGCTGTATGGTACGTCTGAACATACCATACGAGATTTCAGAAAAATAATTATCTTTGGTATTTTCTTCAGATTCGTTCTTTTTCTCACCGCTGATGCTTAAATAACCGTCCGCAGAAACCTTCAAATCAATGTCTTTTTCATCAATTCCCGGAATTTCCGCCGTAACTTTTACCGCATCTTTATCTTCAGTAACCTGAATTTTAGGTGATAAATCCGAATATTCCGAATTTGAACTATCCATAAAATTCCAAAAATAATTCATCAGGCTTCTGAAATCCGTCGGATTGTGAGAAACGGACAAATCATGATTGTTCGGATTTGAATTTGTTACCGTATTTCTCATCATTCTTCTCCGCAAAATTATTTTTCTTCCATTTCCGAAATTTCTACTTCGTCAATCTCGTCAGAAAGTTTTGAACCGCAACAGCAGCCGGAAGAAGAACTGGAGCTGGAACTCGGTTTGGAACTTGAACTGGACTGGGACTTTTCATTAGAAAACTTAGACTGAGAATTTTTCATATTTACCTCCAAAATATATTTAGCCAATTTTTAAAAGCATTCTTGCAAAACAAAAAGCTCTTCGGTTTTCCGCCTGCAACGCCGAAGCTCCACAGACGTTCCGCCGTCGGCACCTGTAAAATTTCATTGCAAAATTTACACCTGAAAAGATAATCTCTGCCCTGCCGAATTTAAGCTAAACTTAAGGGCAGTTTCCACTGCCCTTATTGTCTAAATGCAATATCTGATATTACGTTTTTAGAATTCCGCGGTAATATTTTTACCCATATTCAAAAACTTTTCCGTCCTCTGCCTCTTTAATTCATCGGGAGACAAACCGGAAAGTTCCCGCAGCTGGCGTGATATTGCCTCTTTAACCGCACCAAGCGTCTGTTCCGTATTGCGATGGGCTCCGCCCAGCGGTTCCTTAATAATTTCATCAATAATCCCCAGCGCTTTCAAATCTTGTGCCGTCAGTCTCAACGCCTCCGTCGCCTCTTTTGTCTTATCGCCTGAACGCCATAAAATGGAAGCGCATCCCTCCGGCGAAATAACGGAATAAATTGAATGTTCCAGCATCAACACCCGATTCGCCGTTGCTATTGCAATCGCGCCGCCGGAACCTCCCTCACCGATAATTATGGAGATAATCGGTGTTTTTACCTGCAAACATTTCTCAATGGACGAAGCAATTGCTTCAGCCTGCCCGCGTGCTTCCGCATCTACCCCCGGATATGCTCCCGCCGTATCGACAAAACTGATAACCGGCAGGTGAAATTTGTCTGCCAGAGCCATCATACGCTGCGCTTTGCGGTACCCTTCAGGCTTTGCCATACCGAAATTATATTTGATACGGGTTTCAAGGTCGTTTCCTTTTTCCTGCCCCATAACAACTACAGCATAACCGTCAATCTTGCCGATACCGCATACCATCGCCTCATCATCGGCAAAACAGCGATCACCGGCCAACGGTGTAAAATCTTCAACAAAAGCCTTTATATAATCCAAACAGTGCGGTCTTGCAGGATGTCTGGCTATCTGCGCTTTCTGCCAGGCTGAAAGATTCATATATGTCCGATTGACGTGTTGGCTTAATTTACGCTCCAGACGCCTGATTTCCCGGGTAATATCCATATCCTCGTCTTTGGCAAGAAGTTTCAGATGTTCGATTTTTTCTTCAATTTCTAAAATATCTTTTTCAAAATCAAGCACAACGGCTGTAGATTCATTCATTTTTTATACCTTTAAAAATTAAACATTGACCTCTCTATATCACAAAATAAAAAAAATTCACCATATTTTTTGCATATATACCAAATAACCGCCCGGATTTGCAGCAAATAACCGTAAAATCATAAACATTTAACACATTTTTTATTTGCAAAATAAGGCTTTTCCGCTACAATAGCCAAAAATTGTAATTGGGAGTCGGACATTGTTGAACATTTCGTTTTTCATAGCTGCATTTTCAAGCATATTTTGGTTTTTCTACAGCCTAAGATTTGTCAATGTAAGCAGTATTTCTGCCGCCGGAGGAGCCGAAGCCCTGTTTCAGGCGGTAATTGTCATTTTGTTTCCGCTCGCCGTAATTTGGGGAATGTTTGCCGTCATAAAAAGTTTTTATGCTGAAAAGCAGACGGCTGTACAAAATCAAACCCTTTTAGAGCAGTTGAAAAAAAATGCCGAAAATGCCAATGCGCTGAGTTGCGCTTTAATAGCCGCGGAAAAAGAAATAAAAAACGGCTTTATTCTGCATGAATTTGATACGCTGATTGCCGATGCAAACGAAATCTTGTCCGACATCATCAAACGCAGCAATTCCATTTCCAGCGCCCAGATGGAACATTTATGGAACCGCACTGCCGGCGGTGAACGCTGGCTGATAGCCAAAACCTTTATCGAAACCTACAATTTTCAGACCGGTTTTGCCGGACATCTGCTGCAAAAAGCGCAGAAGGACAGCCTCCTGCGAGGCAGCATCCTTGAATTTGAAGCCAGAATAAAAAGCCTTTGCCGGCTGCTGGAAATACACGACACCCAGCGCATATTCTACAATATGGTCGAATACGGCGCATTAGGAAAAGTTTACGGCATCATTTCCCCAATCGCCAGCCAACTTTCCCCGGACACAAATTCGTCTCAGATTGAAAAAGACTGTCCCCAAGACAAAACCGTACAACAGCCCCTTCGCCGGGAAAAACATAGCTTCACCTCAGACGAATTGTCCCTCTCTCCCCGGCAGGATGAGAACTTTCCGTCTTTTTTAAGCCGGCCGGAAGAAACATCGTTGCACTTCGCCCTCTCCGAACCAAAACCGGAAAAATTTGAAGAAACATCTATACGTCCCGAAACCGGTTCATCGCCGGCTGACGAAAAAAGATTAAACATAGATGCCGGATTGAGAGCTATCCGCAACGAGATTCTCTCAACGGAAGCCTCTGCTGCCGTTCCTGCGACAACGGCGCCGGCCGACGATACAAATGCGACACCGATAATAAAGTCGTTTGCACACACCCAAACGGCATTGCGCAATCTGAAAAAAGAGCCCGTATTCAGCAAAAATAATGAAAACACACAAGCAAACACTCCGGGAAAATCCGGCACAGAGCCCCTCGCGCCTTCATTTTCTCCCCGCCGGGAAATTTCCGCTAAACAGCCTAAACCTGCGGTTTCACCGGCAACACAAACCACACGCAGAGAAAAAAACAAAAAAATTATTTCGCTTGATGAACTTGAAAAAGAGATTGATGCGTCACCGGATAACAATTACGACGAATACGCATACCCTTTCGGAGCCTGGCTGGATGATAAAAACCATAAATAAGCTGTTTAAGCCAGCCATCTTGCCCTTATTTTTAATGCTATGTACTTCTCTCCCACCTCAGTCTCTGGCGGAAGATGAAGATGTATTTTCAAACAATTCGTCAATATTATCTTCTTCTGTCGCAATAAAGGAACAAACGCCTCCGCAAATAACAATTACCGACAATATTTCTCTAAGCGGCGCACCCAAATATATACCGGGCTTCACTCACTTTGACTACGTAAACCCCGATGCCCCCAAAAAAGGACGCATCGTTCTCCCTGCTTACGGTACCTTTGATAATTTTAACCCTTACATTTTCAAGGGAACCGCGTCAACCGAAACCGTCGCTCTGACTTTGGACAGTCTCGGCTACACGTCTGCCGACGACCCGGAAACGGTGTATCCGCTGATAGCCGAAAAATTTGAACAGCCTTCCGACAAAAGCTTTATCGGCTTTTTCATCAACCCCGCCGCCCGATTTCAGGACGGAACCCCGATAACCGCCGACGACGTCGTATTCAGTTTCAATTCCCTCATCACCAAAGGCTCACCGGTTTATAAATTTTACTATGCCGATATTGACAGGGTAGAGAAACTTGCCTCCCGCCATGTCCGCTTTTATTTCAAACCCGGAATAAAAAACCGGGAATTGCCGCTAATCATTGCCTCTCTCAAAATTTTTTCTGCCAAAGACTTTGCTAACCGGGAATATGACAAGCCGAGTTTGACCCCGCCTTTAGGCAATGGCCCGTATAAGATAAAGAACTTTGACGCCGGGCGTTACATCACGTTTGTCCGCGACCCAAACTACTGGGCAAAAGACCTCCCCACCCGCAAAGGCTTTTTCAACTTCAACGAAATAAAATACGACTATTATCAGGATACGACCGTTACCCTGCAGGCTCTGTTCTCCGGCAATATTGATATGCGCTATGAATACATTGCCAAATCATGGGCAACCGGACACAACAACGAACTCATCAAAAAAGGCAAAATCAAAAAACAGGCAGTCAAACATAACCGCCCGGCAACAACCCAATTTTTCGCTTTTAACACCCGCAAGGAAAAATTCAGCGACCCGCGCGTCCGGCAGGCAATAGACTACGCTTTTAACTTTCCGTGGGCCGACCGAAACCTCTTCTATAACCAATACCAGCGGTTAAAAAGTTATTTTGCCAACACGCGTTTTGCGGCAACGGACACCCCGAAAGACCTGGAGCTGGACATTCTCCTAGCCCTTCGGGACAAAGTTCCGCCTGAAATCTTTACCGTTCCGGTGGAAGCGACGTTTCGCGACGATTCCCTGTCCGACAGGGAAAACCTTAAACGCGCCATCAAATTGCTCAACGATGCCGGTTACGACTTTATCAACGAAAAAATGTGCAATTTAAAAACCGGTGAACCGCTGGAGTTTGAAATAATCATAAATTCGGCCAACGGTAATTCCTTTACCCGCGTTTTGCTTCCTTTTATTGAAAACCTGCGCAAAATCGGCATAAAAGCCACCACTCGCGTACTGGAAATCAACACCTACAAAAACAAGCTGGACAATTTTGACTTTGACATTATCGTCGGCGGATTTGGCGGCCTTTACATGCCGGGTTCCGAACAGAAAGACCTTTGGGGCAGCCAGTCGGCAGACATTCGGGGCAGCAACAACATTATTGGAATAAAGAACCCTGCCGTGGACGAGCTCGTACAAAAGCTGATAGAAACCGAAGACAATAAACTTTATACCGCATATGTCCGTGCCCTTGACCGGGTTTTGCTGTTTAACCATTACGTGATTTTCAATTGGTATTCGGATTCGGACCGTATAGCCTATTGGGACAAGTTCTCTTTTCCCGAAAACAACGCCGGCATCGGCGTTGACATCAACACCTGGTGGCTGAAGGATTAAAACTATGCGCAACTACATTGTCAAAAGGCTCCTGCTCATACCCGTAACAATGTTCGGCATTTTGCTGATTAACTTCGGCATCGTCCAGCTTGCCCCCGGCGGCCCCGTTGAGTATATGCTCGCACAGTATAAAGGTATGGACACCGCCGCAACCGGAAACATCAATGCCGGTATGCCGAATATAAACGAACAGAAATATCAGGGAGCAAAAGGCGTTCCCGACGACCTTGTAAAAGAACTGGAAAAACAGTTCGGTTTTGACAAGCCGGTACATGAACGTTTTGTTAAAATGCTCAAAGACTACATTTCTTTTGATTTCGGCAAAAGCTACTACAAAGACAAAACCGTCCTGCAGCTTATCAAAGAACGACTTCCCGTTTCAATTTCTCTCGGTTTGTGGTCAACGCTCATCATTTACCTGATTGCAATCCCCCTCGGCATAAAAAAGGCTCGCGAAGACGGCGAAGAATTTGATGTCGTCAGTTCTTTCATTATCTTCATCGGCTCAGCCATCCCGGTATTCCTGTTTGCCGTTCTGCTGATTGTCCTCTTTGCCGGCGGAACGTACTTTCAGCTGTTTCCGCTGAAAGGCCTGACATCCGACGGCTGGGAAAGTTTTACATTGCTGCACAAAATCGGCGACTACTTCTGGCATCTGGCTCTGCCGATAACCTGCATCGTCATCGGCGGTATTGCCTCATTAACTATGCTGACCAAAAATTCTTTTATGGATGAATTAAGCAAACAATACGTTTTAACTGCCCGCGCCAAAGGACTCTCCGAAAACCGGATTCTCTACCGCCATGTTTTTCGCAACGCCATGATGATTATCATCGCCGGGCTTCCCGGATTGCTGATGAAAGTCCTCTTCACCGGCTCCCTGCTCATTGAAATTATTTTCAGCCTAAACGGCATGGGGCTGCTCGGATATGAAGCGATTATGACCCGCGATTATCCTGTCGTATTTGGAACACTATATATATTCGCCCTTCTTGGACTGATTCTGAAATTACTCAGCGACCTGACCTATTCGCTGGTTGACCCGCGCGTCAATTTTGACCGAATATAAAATTGATTAAACATTCATCTTCCGCCAAAGAATTTGCCAAGGCGGGAGGTAAACAATGAAACAGCATCAGCAAAGGCTCGTGCGCCGGCAGAATTGCCGCGGCCGCCCTGCAAAACATGGTTCAATTCCTTTTCATAGCCGCCGGAAACCGCCAGTTTCTTACCCAGAACGACTATCTCGTTCGGCTGGTCGCGCTCATCCCTTTCTTTATCAAATACAGTCAGCACCACATCTTTAAACTGCCCCTGTTCCTCTTTGGGAAATGCGGCAATGAGCTTCAGCAAATCGCGCATAAACGGCGGCGCATTGGTGATATCGACTATAGCGCAGGCTTTTTCAGGGGTAAACGGCTGACCATCCTTTCCCGCCGGATAAAATTCCTTATTGTTTTCAAAACCGCTCACATAATTGCTGAAATAACGGTTGCGAATCGCCAGACGCGACAACGTTTCCGTAAATTCTTTTTGCGCTTCCATTTCCTTTGCAAAATGCTTTTGCAGATAATTATACATCGTCGTATTGGCAAAATTGCCGTTGTATTCATTTTTGGTATCAAACTGGATGCCCGCAAACAGAGCCTGTCTTGAGACCCAGGTACCCTTGGGATCCATCAGCCATTCTATCGGCTGAACCTCAAACCAATACGCCTTACCTTTTTCTACCTCTGTACCGTCAGACATTATTGAATTGCAGCCACGGGGTATTCCTTCAATACGGACATATTTTTTGCCTTTGAGCATGTACTCCGCACAGTTTCGCGGGGTAAACCCGGTATCTCGGGCGTCAAGTTCCACCGAATCGAAAGTATAGGTTTTGCCGGTGGTTTTAAGGGCGTTTTTCTGGTACTGAACCTCTAATTCCTGACTAACATCTTTAGGCGCCACGGTTTGCGGATAGGCCCCGTATTCGCAGATTTGTACCGTCTTGCCATTAGGCAGCGTCAGCGTTCTCACGTTGTCCGGGCGAATTTTGGATGTTACAGAGGCCAGCATTGCCGGACGACCGGCAATTTCTCGTTTATTAGGGATATGGGAATACTTGGAACCCTTATAGACGGTACAGACATGTTTAAATGAGGAAGACGCCAACCAGACACACCCGGAAGTAACGCCGGCAATGTCTTTAGTACCACCACAACCTGTCCCCAGAGCAATGGCAACATCCGAAATGCCTACGGCGGTGCCATACGCCTGTATCACTTCCAACGCATTGTCGTCCCAAATGTCTTTTTCCCTCAAAAACGTTACTTCCATTTTCCACCCCGCTATATATCGCCCTTTTATGCCTTATATGAACAATTTACCATATTTTCAGCCCATTGGCAAGCCGTTTTTTGCCGGACGATTCTCCAAGATCACATTTTTCTCCTCAAAAAAACGGCAGCCTTTCCGCTGCCGTTCCCTTTTACCAAAATACGTCGGTTAAATCTCGCCGACATACATTCCCATATCAACAGCCGCTCTGACATAAACGCTGTCTTTGTTCAGCAATGTCGTTCCCTCGGCAACAACTTCTTCCAGCGGATAAGTTTTAAGCTTATCGCCGTTCAGTGCCACCATAACATCCGTCTTTCCGGCTTTCAGCAATTCTACCGCTTTCGCTCCGAATGCACAAGCCAGCGCACGGTCAAATGCCGTCGGGTCGCCAGCACGCTGTACATGCCCCAGCTTGGTAACGCGGGTCTGGAATTCCGAATACTTGGCATTGATAGCTGCACTCAAATACTCACCGATACCGCCGTTAATTTTTTCGCCGATAAGATTCTTGGTATTGGAAACCATTTCTCCGCTTTCGGTATGGACGCCCTCGGAAACAACAATAACCGCATGATTCCGGCCTTTTGCCTTAACGCTTTTCAGTTTATTGATAATCCCGTCAATCGTATAAGGGATTTCCGGCACCAGGCAGACATCGGCAAAACCGGCCACTGCGGAATGCATAGCCAGATGTCCCGCATCGCGTCCCATAACTTCCAATATCAGTGCCCGCTGGTGTGAACGCGCAGTCTTCCACAAAGCGTCAACTGCCTCAACACAAACCTGACAAGCCGAGTTAAACCCGACCGAATATTGCGTCAGCGGCGTATCATTATCAATCGTCTTCGGAATGCCGACCATTTTGACCCCCGCATTACGGCAATAGTTGCTGACGATGTTCATACTGCCGTCGCCGCCGACAACCACAACCGCATCAAGTCCGAGTTCGGCAACGCCTTTGCCGAAACGCGCCGAAATTTCCACCTGCGATTCCATTTTTACGCCTTTGTTCAGTGACCCGAGGTATGACCCGGCCAGACGCGGCCACGGCGTATCAGAAAAATTCTTCTCCGTCAGCAGTTCATACGACAGCGGCGCCTCGGTCAGCCCGTCCGTTCCGTTGTGTATGCCATAAACTTCCCAGCCCAGCTTGGTTGCAGAATTAACCACGGCCAAAACCACCGCGTTAAGCCCGGCACAATCGCCGCCGCTTGTCAAAATACCGATTTTTTTAATTTCAGTCATACCTTAATTTCCTGTTTATAATAAGTTTCGTTTCATTTTCAGCAATAGATATCTGCATAATCTCCATATTACTAGCACAAATTTATTTTTTTTCACTTAATTTTTTAAATTAACCCTCAAAATAGCTTGATTTTTAACCTAAATTAATATATACTGCGCACAAATAATAAGAATCGCTGTCAAAGCGGCATAACACTATTTTCGGAGCGACGCTACAATGGTTAATTCAAATTCTTTCGGTAAACTTCAGGTACAGCTCTGCGAGTTGAAGCTTGAGGAAAGAAGGGTAAAATCAGATATAACCAAATTGGTAAAAAACAAACAGATGATTGATTTCTATCAGGCTCAGCAGCTGAACAGCCAGAAAGCGAGCCTGAAAAATAAAATTCAAAAACTGGAAACACTGATAAACCCGAATATTATCGCTTAACTCCGCTTGACGGATTAAGCAGTGTACAACTATGTTTAAATCCGAACCGCAGAAACAGGCCGATGAAATGAAAAGCAGCAAATACAAACTCCTGATATTAAGTGTATTTGCTGCTTTTATTTTATGCGCGGCAGCCTATATCCTTTTCATCTGCAAAACAGACTATTTAAAAATCTTCGTTGTTTACTACAAGCCGGCACCATTAATCAAAACGGAAATTTTTGAACCGATACAGGGCGGCCGCGCCGTTGCCGAAACCCCTTCCCGCCGCGGAACGTTCACACCTGAAGAAATAAACTGGCTCAAAGGCAATATGATTGGCGATGATACCGGAAATAACATTTCGGAACTGAACCGGTACTTTGCCGAACTGACTGCATTGTACTGGATATGGAAAAATACCGATTCGCCATATGTCGGAATGTTCCATTACCGCCGTTTTCTCAGCCTGAACGACAACACCCGCTACCCGATGCTGGAATTTCCCTCTATGCGTTTCCGCCATCTGGGATTACGGCACCTTAATGGATTCGCCAAAGAATTTCTGCACGATTTGGAGCTGGAAAAAAAATATATCCAGCCGTGGTTTGCCACACACGATATTCTGGTATCCGAGCCGATAAGGGTAAACGCCTACGAACAATATAAAAAAGAGCACATCATTTCCGACCTTGATGCCGCTCTGGAAATTATCCGGCAGAAATACCCGCAAATGTATGATTCTGCTGTTAAGACACTCCATGGTAACGAAGGGTTTTATCCGACAAATATGTTCATTGCCCGCCGCGAAATACTAAACGATTACGCAACCTGGCTTTTTAGCATTTTGCTCCCGCTGTACGACAGCATAAAAGAAGAAGTCGCCGCCCGCAACACCGAACAAAAACTGGCTTTTGCCTATCTGGCCGAGCGCCTCTTTACCGTATATTTGCGTTACGAACAGCAGAAGCACGGACTGCGCATAAAAGAATTTCCGTTTGCTCTCGCCTCCGATTTCTTTGAACCGCCGGCAGGAATGCCGTTTATCATTCTCAAAACGCCGCAATGGCAGGATATTTTCATAGACCAGCAAAACAACCGCATTTGCAGTTTTAACAACCCGTACCGCAACTGCGGAAAATTTGCTTTCAAACCGCAAAACCGTCTGCAAGTCAACTGGGACAATGGGGGAACCTCATATTTCCGACACTCCGGTGCAAATGTATTTGAACTGGAAAAATAATAAACGGCTCTTATTTTCTTAACAGGTTAACGCAAATTAAAGAAAATCTGTTTTATATTTGCGATAATATAGTTTTTAATCCCGAAATTTGGCAAAAGCAATGCACGCAATACATTCTCTGATTGTCGACCTGACATTAATAACCATCTATGCCGGAATTACGACGCTGTTATGCAAAAAGTTCAAACAGCCTATTGTTTTGGGATACGTTTTAGCCGGAATTTTTGCCGGTCCCTACTTCGATTTGCTCCCGACTGTCCGGGATAAGGAAGACCTGACCCTTTGGGCAGATATCGGCGTCATATTTCTGCTGTTTGGCCTTGGCCTGGAATTTAGTTTCAAAAAAATGCTCAACGTCGGTAAAGCGGCAATGATTACCGCCAATGCCAACATCATTTTTATGTTGTTCATCGGCTATAACACCGGACTTATGCTCGGCTGGTCAACCATGGACAGCTTTTTCCTCGGCTCCATGATTTCCATGTCTTCAACAACGATTATTATTAAAGCGTTTGACGATCTGAATATAAAAAAACAAAAATTTACCGACCTTGTTTTCGGAGTTTTGATTGTCGAAGACCTCGTCGGCATCTTGCTGCTGGTACTGCTCCCCACTATCGCATTGGGCAAAACGATTGATGGCATAGAGCTCGGATTAAGCACGCTCAAACTTGTCTTTTTCCTCATTTTATGTTTCATTACCGGAATTTATCTGGTTCCGACGTTTCTGGCAAAAATCCAAAAATTCTTAACCGACGAAATGCTTCTCCTCATCACCGTAAGCCTCTGCTTCGGTATGGTTCTGCTGGCAACGTCCTCCGGCTTTTCCTCCGCACTTGGAGCATTCATCATGGGGTCTATTCTCGCCGAAACGGAACTCATCGGCAGAATAGAAAAGAACCTCCAGCCGCTCAAAGATTTTTTTGGCGCAGTATTTTTCGTTTCTGTCGGCATGATGGTTGACCCGGGCATGTTCATCACTTACGCCGAACCGATTATCGTCATAACTCTGATTGTCATTATCGGCAAAATTTTCTTTTCCTGTTTCGGCTTCGTCGCCTCGGGACAACCGCTCAAAACAGCCGTTTACGGAGGATTCTCATTGGCTCAGGTCGGCGAATTTGCATTTATTATCGCATCATTGGGAATGAGCCTGCAGGTATTGACCCCTAAAGTTTATCCGATAATTGTCGCCGTTTCCGTCATTACGACATTTTTAACTCCGCTGATGATAAAAGCCGCCGAACCGGCTTACAAAACCCTTAACCGGATTTTGCCTGAAAAATGGCTTAATTACATCAACAAGTATGCAACGACTGCCGCTATGACGCACAATGAAGAACGCTTATGGAGCGCCCTCTTCAAAAATTATCTGCTTCGTCTGACCCTTTTTTCAATCATCCTTTACAGCATCATCGCTTTTGCTTCGGCAATCCGCCCGTTTATCCGGGAAATCATTCCCTATCGGATTCCCGCCAACATCATCATGACCTGCCTGACATTCCTCCTTATGGCACCATTCCTCAAAGCTCTGATTGGTTGGAACATCATTACTACAAAATTCATCAAAGACAAACTGGGTTGGCTTTTTCCCCACAAACAGGCTGAAGAAATCGAACTGGCCGTCAAATGTGCAAAAGAAGAACATGACAACCCGGAACACTCCGAAAATACGGCCGCCGGCGGAATTTGCACAACACTGGACGACAGAACCATACGTCTGCGCAACTTTTTCTCCGGCACCAGCCAGGTTTCAAAAATTTATTACAAATTATGGATGGCCAAAAAGGCCAACCGGCTGCCACTGATAGTTTTGACCAGTTTCCGTATTTTGGTATCATCATTCTTTATTGTAACCGTCGTTCATAAATTCCTGACCGAAAATCCCAAAGTAACATTTCTTCTTTTGTTACTGACGATTTTTTCGGTATCGCGGTCCCGCTGGCTGCTTGACCAATACCTTAAAATAGAAGCCCAGTTTCTGAGCAATCTCAAAGGACAAAGAAAAACATCCGCCCCGCAGGCCTCTGTACCCGATGAAGAAGCTGAAACCGCAAAAAACAATAATGCCGCCCCCAAGGCCGGCAAGGCGGAAATTATCCAATAATCAAATTTTATACTGATTTTCCCAAATGCTTCTAAATCAGAATCCTATGTTCTTCCACTGCCGGTTCAGGTGTATATTTTGCCATAAACCGCGACAAAGTCAACCTGTCCACCCCTAAAATCCGGGCAATCTGCGACTTCGAAATCTTTTCCCGGCGCATGGCAACAATTTTATCCTCTTTCCCTGTCAGCTTGAGTTTATCGTTTTTTCTTCCCCGCGGGCGCCCCAGCACCCGTCCCTCCGATTTCAGCCGCAACAGAGCTTCTTTCGTCCGCTGCGATATCAAATTGCGTTCTATTTCCGCCGACAGGCCAAAAGCAAATGCCAAAACCTTTGATTGAATATCCGCCCCCAGCCGATAATTGTCTTTTATCGTCCAAACCTGCACTTCAGACGCCATACAATGATGCAGAATACTCATAACCTGCAGCAGATTTCGCCCCAGCCTGGACAATTCTGAAGCGACGAGAATATCTCCGGCTTTAAGCTTTTTCAACAACTTGCCCAATTTGCGTTTATCCAACTCCTGCGTGGAACTGATAGTTTCCATTATCCATTTGTCGATAACCAGCTCATTCTTTATGGCAAATTCTTTAATCTCAAAGCGTTGATTCTCTGTTGTTTGCTTATCCGTACTGACACGTATATAACCATAAATCATAACATAGTCCCTTTCATATTTTTGGTTTACAGGGATTCGCTACGCTATTTTGACAATAAAAACACCTGTTTAAATAATTAAATAGTTCTGAACCAACCTTTTTAAATAATACTTATGATAGATACTCTTGCTTCTAAAGTTCCCCTTTGCAAACAGCACTTGTTCTCCGCCAATACGCTGTCGTTCAGTCTCTAACCGGAAATGGCATTGCAATTAAGCTGCCGCAATATGTCATTTTACTCCGTGCTTTTTTAGTTTTTCCACGTAGGGCTGCATCAAATCGTCGTAAATGTCATTACGATCCCATTGGTCGAAGTATTGCCTCAAATCCTCACCAAAGGTTTTAAAGTCTGCCCGCCCTCTTGCAGCTTTCCGGTTATAAAACTCTTCCCAGGACTTTATCACATAATGATTTATCTGCGCTTTCTTTACCGGCACAGACTTGTCTTTTCCGAACTCCGCACCGTTTTCATTTACCCATTTGCCGCAGACCCACATATAATGCGCTCCGCAGTCAACAACCGTCCGCGGATTAAAAATAGATTTCGGACTGAAATCCGGAACGGCTGAATGTCCCTTGAAATTTTCCAGCACCAAACCATCAGGCCGCTTTTCATGCCCCGAACTGCCATATATAACCCAATGCAGGCTTATCTGGCTGCAATCGGCATATTCCGCCATAAAATCACGCAAATTATCCTTCTCATGCAAAACGATAAACTCGTCCAAATCCACCACCGCCATCCATCTGGTTTCCTGCCCGAAATGGGCTGTTGCATGACAATATGCCGGATCTTGCCTGTCCCTTCCCGGAAAATAAATATACGTAACATCTCCTGCGTCAATATACGGCTGAAGAACTTCTTTTGTATTGTCCGAACTTTCATTGTCATAAACATAAAAATGCTCAACGCCGATTAATTTATGATATTCAAGCCATTCTCTAAGATACGGGCCTTCGTTTTTAATAATGCAGGCAATAGACATAAAATACTTAAAAGCCCTGTTTTCACGGTTTTCTTCAGAGCTCAGGCGGGAAAGCCGGCGATATTCTGCAATACCGGTCTTTGGCAAACATATATAAAGCTGTTTTCTCTTATGTTTGTTACGGATAACCCAACGAAACAGAAATTTATAAAAACACTTTTTCAACGCAGCCATACCAACCTCCCGGGCTTTCCTGATGAATTTAAAGGATCGTTTAAAATCTACAATCGCAGCACCGCAAAAACCAGCAATTTCCATAGGTTTTACACAACCGTACGTATATGAAATAAAACGATCGTTTTATTCACACAGGACAAACCTTTCCATAACATTTGCCAGGTAAAACGACCATGGGAAATATCTCCCGAACTTCAATTTTGCCAAATAAAAAAATCAAGAAGCCTTTACTTCTTTACATTAAAAAACAAACGGAATACATTATCGGCAACCCAACAACAGAGGCAAAACATGAAATACATTTATCCAATCATTCTTCTCGCCGTGTCCAACATATTTATGACATTTGCATGGTACGGGCACCTGCGTTTCAAATCGCACGGCTTATGGAGTGTCATTTTAATCAGCTGGCTGATTGCTTTTTTTGAGTACTGCTTTCAGGTTCCCGCCAACCGCCTCGGACACGAAGTCTATTCCGTAACCCAGCTCAAAGTAATTCAGGAAGTCATCACCCTTGCAATTTTCATAGTTTTTTCCATATTTTACATGAAAGAAGGCTTCCACTGGAACTATGCTGTCGGATTTCTGCTGATTTTGCTTGCTGTATTTTTCATATTCAAAAAATGGGATTAACACATCTCGGTTTTTCCTTGTCGTCAACCGACATAGCATACAAAATAATACCGGATGCCGCGAAAGATATTTAGCCAAATATATCTTCCCAATCCTGTTTTAGCCGTTCGCCTTTGTATTTAAGGTCATAACGCCGCTGTTCCCAACGCTCTCTGGCTCTGTTTTTCCAATAGTCGTCGCCTTCATTTTCATAGCGCCTGTATTCTTCCTTCGTCTCCTTGATTTTTTGTGCAGTACTGTGAATGTCGTCTAAAGATTGGGACAGCTTTTGATAAGAATTCCCGTCATCATAATACCCGCCGTTACTGGCACACCCCGCCACTAATAAAACGACAGCAAACAAACACAATTTTTTCATATTTTATCTCCCGGCAAATCAACTTATTGAAGCTTACTCTCCCAAACAATAAAAATCAACCTTCAATAACGTCTTAACCATAATTGCCTGCCCCGCCTGACAACATCATCTTATCTTAATTCTGCCAGATTATAAGCGTTTAATTTGAAAAACAAAAAACGCTCTTAAAAGAGCGTTTTTAATAAATGGTGCGCTAGGCCGGAATCGAACCGGCACGGGATTGCTCCCAACAGATTTTAAGTCTGCAGCGTCTACCTGTTCCGCCACAAGCGCAAATCATTTTCGTAGAGTTTTATACAAACAAAAAAATATAAATGCAACATAAAACTTGTTTTTTTTTAATTTGCCGCTAAACTTTCCGTGTTTTGGATATGCAGCGCATATCGCTTATTAACATACCGTTTGTGCGGCAGAAACAACGTTTCGGCACAAACATGACAGAAAGGCAAATTTTATGAAACCAATCAATCGGAAATTAAAACTTTCCAAAAACAAATTTTCGGAAGTTCCATTCCGTAAACTTGTTCCTAATATTGTAACCATGCTGGCTCTGTGCTCCGGCATCACATCTATTCGCTATTCCGTACAGGAAGACTGGAGTAAAGCTGTCCTGTTTATTTTTCTCGCCGCCCTGTTTGACGGGCTGGACGGTCGGTTGGCCCGTATGCTGAAAGCATCATCAAAATTCGGAGCCGAACTGGATTCTCTCAGCGATTTCGTCAGTTTCGGCGTTGCCCCGGCTATTCTGATGTTCCAGTGGTGCCTCTTTGACCTGCCTAAAATCGGCTGGTTTTTCTGCCTGCTTTACGCTATGGGAATGGCTATGCGGCTGGCTCGGTTCAATACCATGCTTGAAGATAAAACTATTCCGCCCTATTGGTCGCATTACTTTACCGGCGTTCCGGCTCCAGCAGCTGCGGCAATGGTGATGATGCCTGTTTTAATCAGCTTTGATTTCATTGAAGCAGAAAATTACCTGCGCACGCACCTGTTTTGCGGCTTATGGATGTGCATTGTTTCTTACCTTGAAACCAGCAGAATCCCCACCATTTCATTGAAAAAAACCAAGATTAACGCATCTATGATTATTCCGCTGTTGATAATCGTTGCCCTAATGGCAAACTTTCTCTTCACACAAACCTGGCTGACCCTGGGAGTACTGACAGCTTTGTACACGCTGTCAATCCCGCTTGGCGTCCTGAAATTTCTCAAAGACAAACGGGATTTCCAGAAAGCTCAGGCTGTCAGTGAACAGATATAACGGCAAAGGAGGCTGCGGCCTCCTCTTTTTTTCCAAAAAAGCCTTGATTTTTAAAACAATAAGCGCTATAAGACTCCCACCAACCGACACCCCTGGAGGCCGTTTGGTATAAATTTAATTTTATAAAGGATTAAAACATGTCAGAAATTACATTTAATGCAAATTTGCGTGAAAAAGCAGGTAAGGGGGCAGCTCGTGCATGTCGTAGAGAAGGCCGTATCCCTGCAGTTATTTACGGTGGCAAAAAAAATGCCGTTAACATCAGTCTGCACCCGGTAGAACTCGAAAAAGCTCTTGACCTTCGCGACTTCTACAAATCGGTAATTACCATTTCCTTAAACGGCAAGTCAGAAAAGGTTGTCTGCAAAGACGTCCAGTTTGACCCGGTATCCGATATGCCTATTCACGTTGATTTTATGCGCAACTAAGGCTCAAGGAACACAAAATGTTTTTAGTGGTCGGATTGGGCAATCCTGGTGAAGAATATGCAAAAACCCGCCACAATATAGGATTTATGGCGGCTGATGAAATATACAGCCGCTATAATTTTTCCCCGTACAGGGCAAAATTTGAAGGATTGATTGCCGAAGGAAACATTGACGGCATCAAGACGCTGCTCTTAAAACCTCAAACCTTTATGAATCTGTCAGGAAATTCTGTTAGCAAAGTTGCCGCTTTTTATAAGATTCCACCGGAAAATATTATCGTCATCCATGATGACAAAGACTTGGCACTCGGCAAATTAAAAGCCAAAATCGGCGGTTCAGCCGGTGGACACAATGGGCTGAAAAATATCGATTCCCAAATTGGGCAAAACTATAACCGCATCCGCATTGGCGTCGGTTCGCCGCAGGAACATCATACAGACACTGTTAACTTCGTTTTATCGCGTTTTTCTAAAGCCGAAATGACTCTTCTGCAAGAAAGAATAGATTTCATCGCTTCAACCATAAACGAACTAATCAAAAAAGGCATTACCCATTATTCTAACATAATCGGCATGCACAACAGCAAATAAAGTTTTCAAACTATTATTCTTCTAATTTTTAAATCCTATCATTATGAGCTTTTTCAAAACAGTTATTGCAAAAATGCGGCGTAAACCTTCCTGCTCAAAACTATCAGAAATCCTGCTTTCTTGCAGCAACAGCGAAATAAGGTTTTGCTTTCGTTCTGATAAAAATAAAAACAAGTATTTTGACTGTTGCACAACAGCCAAAGAAGCAACAGAAATCTGCAGAATTCTCGGCAATATTAACTTATGCTGCCCGGAAAAGGATAAAAATTTTATCAAATATATTCCGGTCATGCACAAGTACGGCTTTGCACTTGAATTCATCAACCGCTACGGCTGGCTCTCAGAAGCTTATGCCCGAACAATTGTCCAATCCGGCATTATTCAAGACGCAGAGCCGGCGATTCTCTCTCTGGAACGCCCGAATTTGCTCTATTACATTCACAAAACCGGGCATCAATGGAGTGAAACCGGAAAAAAGGAAATACACCAAAAACACCCGGTAACTTATCGGCATTTTTTTGGTTAAAAACTGCTTCAGAGATTGTTCCAAACAAAATATACCGCCCGTTAATGCGGTATATTTTTTTATTGCAAAAGCTGCACTTCTTTAGTATAACCCTCTTTATTGAACAAACAACCATCTTTAGGAGTTATAAAATGGGATTCAACTGCGGCATCGTCGGCCTCCCCAATGTCGGAAAATCAACTCTTTTTAACGCTTTGACTCAGACAATTGCTGCTCAGGCGGCAAACTTTCCGTTTTGCACCATTGAACCGAATACCGGCCGTGTTGCCGTACCCGATAAACGATTGCAGGAACTGGCAGCTATCGTCCACCCGAAAAACATCGTACCGACCCAGCTTGAATTCGTTGATATTGCCGGCTTGGTAAAAGGAGCCTCCAAAGGTGAGGGACTCGGCAACCAATTTCTTGCCAACATCCGCGAAACCGACGCCATCATCCACGTCCTGCGTTGCTTTGAAGACAGTAACATCACTCACGTTGAAGGCAGTGTTGATCCGATTCGCGATGCAGAAATCGTAGAAACGGAACTGATGATTGCTGATTTGGAATCCCTTGAAAAACGCTTTGAACAGACAAAAAAGAAAGCGCAAACCGGCGGCGACAAGGAAGCCGCAGTTCGTGCCAGGGTCATGGAACCGATTATAAATGCTCTCCGCGAAGGCAAACCCGCTCGCACGGCAGCACCATCTCCGCAAGACAAAGATGCATGGAAACAATACCAAATGCTTCAGCTCCTAACCTCAAAACCGGTTCTTTACGTCTGCAATGTAGATGAAGACAGTGCCGCCGCCGGCAATGAATTCTCTCAAAAAGTTTTTGCCAAAGCAGGAAAGGAAAATGCCAAAGCCGTAGTTATCTCCGCCGCTATTGAATCAGAAGTCGCCCAGCTTGACAACGAAGAAGAAAAGAAAGAATTTCTTTCTGCCCTTGGTCTGGAAGAAACCGGACTGACAAAAATCATTAAAGCCGGATACGAACTTCTTGGATTGGAAACTTATTTTACCGCAGGTCCCAAAGAAGTTCGGGCCTGGACTTTCCTTAAAGGCTCCAAAGCACCGCAATGCGCCGGAATTATTCATTCCGACTTTGAGCGGGGTTTTATTCGTGCCGAAACTATCGCTTATGACGACTATATTAAATTTGGCGGTGAACAAGGCTGCAAGGAAGCCGGAAAGATGCGTTCCGAAGGAAGGGATTATGTAGTCAAAGACGGAGACTTGCTCAACTTTCTGTTCAACGTATAAGAATGAAAAACATTCTGAAATATCACCTGTATATTATAGGCTTTGCCATTCTAACCGCAGCTGCCGTTTGGTTAAACTGGGATTGCCCGCCGAATTATGACGAAGCTCATGCGTGGAATATCGCCCGACACCTTTCTACTGCAGAAATTTTTACTGTGAGCAAGACTGAAGGGCATCCGTTCCTTTGGTATTATCTGCTGATGCCCTTGGCAAAAGCAAATCTGCTTTATCCGTATTCGCTCTATTTCCTCAATCTGCTTCTCGTCATCGGCGCGTTTTACCTGCTATACCGATATGCGCCGTTTCCCGCGTACGTCAAATATCTCATTACGCTTTCGGCACCTTTTCTCCAATTATATGCAGGCTTCGCCCGCAGCTATACGCTCTCCGTTTTCCTGCTTTTCTCTTTGCTTAGTTTTTATCCTTCCCGCCAAAAACACCCTGTTTTCTATCTTTTCCTACTGCTTTTGCTGGCTAACACCAATCTTATGGGATTCTGGACAGCCTTTCCTCTGGGATTTATCTATTTTACAGAAAATCTCTGCTCATCATTCCGCAATAAACGCCTGTCATTGCCGCTGTTTTTAACCATAAATGCCGCACTGTTGGAAATTTTGCTCATTGTTTTACAATTCTATGGTTATAACGCAGATATCCCCAAATACACGCCTGTCTTTCATTCCCTGCAGGAAGACCTGAATATGGCATTGTTTCCATTGAATATTCATGTATTTTTCGGCATAATCTTATTATATTTTTTCTTCTTTCTAAAGCGAAAACAATTCGTTGCCGTTTTTTTTCTTGCTTCGACAATGGTTACTCTTGCTCTGACTTTCACATTCGTCTATCACGGAGCCATACATCACCATAACTTCTTTTACATCTGTCTGATTGCAGCCTGCTGGCTGGAAAAAGAAAAATCCGCGGCACATTCGCCCTCTGCAACTCTCCTGCTGGGCATTATAGCCCTGCTTCTCATCTTCAATCCTTATAACCAATACAAAAAGAAAGACTGCGCATATTTGCGCAGCCTCCAAAACAGCGCCGTTGCCATAAATCAGCTGTTCCCCGGCAGTAAACAGCAAATTCTCGTTTTAGAACATTTCGATGCCAATATTATTAAACCCTACCTTTCGCCAAATATCAAATTGCTAAACCAAACGATGACAGATTTTTCTTCTTTAAAGGCTTTTCAGGAAACTCTTTACCATTTCTACAGACAGATAAACCGATATAAAATAATTGAAACAGTTGCCCAAACGCCAAATACTCTGCTTTATCGAACCTGCGGAGAAAACACATACCGCAATGACCTGCTCGCCTTTCGCCTAAAATACCGGCTAAATTCAAAATACTGCCTGTATACGATAGAAATCAGATAAAAAATTTCGGCCGCAAATTGCAGCCGAAAAAAACATTCTACTCAACATCCAGATATTCTATCGCATCCATCGCCGCCATTGCCCCGCTGCCCGCAGAAATAACCGCTTGCTTATATTTGGGGTCTTTAACGTCGCCTGCGGCAAAAACGCCTTCGATATCCGTTGCCGAACAATTTTCATGCGTTACAATATACCCCTTGCTGTCCAAAACCAGATTTCCTTTGAAAATATCCGTATTCGGCTGATGTCCTACCGCCACAAATACGCCATCAACCGGAATTGTCTTCAATTTATCATTTTCGACATTCTTAATCTTAATACCTGTTACTTTTAAAGGATTGTCCTCACCGACAATTTCTTCAACAACGCTGTCCCATTCAACCACAATTTTCTTATTATTGAAAATTTTATCTTGCAAAATTTTATCAGCCCGCAGTTGATGGCGTCTGTGAACCAATACGACCTTATCTGCCAAAGTCGCCAGATATAAAGCTTCCGAAACGGCGGAATTGCCGCCGCCGATAACCGCAACTGTCCGTCCCCGGTAAAAGAAACCGTCGCAGGTCGCACACGCTGAAACCCCATACCCGAGATATTTCTTCTCTGACGGAATATTCAGCCATTTTGCCGAAGACCCCGTCGCCACAATAACTGCTCTTGCCTTATAGGAATGCCCGTTTTCGGAACTGCATACAAACGGACGATTGCCGAAATCCACCTCGACAATATTGTCATTGGCAAACTGAACACCCAATTTCAACGCCTGCTGTTTCATCTTGTCCATCAGTTCAAAACCGCTTATTTCTTCAAAGCCCGGAAAATTTTCTATACTGCTTGTCATGGTCAACTGCCCGCCTTCCTGATTGCCGGAAACAATCATCGTCTTAAGTCCGGCTCTCGCCGCATAAATTCCCGCCGTATATCCGGCTGGCCCGGATCCTAAAATAAGCAAATCAGTCGTATACAGTGCCATTACAGCCTCCTAGTTTAACAGTTTCAACGTACTTTCGCGCAGTTTTTTTACCCGCAGCGCTTTTTCTTTTTCCCCCTGAAGCTCATAAATTGCCGCCAGTTGGCTGCATATATACAGCGTATCCTGATACTTGGCATAAAAGCTTTCATCCTGTCCCATAACTTCGTTCAGGGCCTTCTCCAGAAACTGAGCTTTTACCTGAGGCGTTTCCGCATTTTGAGCCAGCAGCATATACGCTGCAAATTTATCCTCCTTGTCATGATTCTCCGCCCATGTTTCTTCTACCCGAACATAAGCATCTTCATCATTGAGATAATAATAAATGTCTTTCAGGGCTAAAAGCACGCGGCTTTTTTCTTCCGCACTGCGCGCATAAGCCAAAGACTGGTTATAATATTCTGCTGCCAGAAAGTATTTACTATTATCCTGATTTTGTAAAGCGTCTTCATAATAAATATCGCCAAGTTTTGTATATGTCCAATACAAAATAGCTGCAACATTGGCCGTATACTCTTCCTTTTGTTGTAAAAATTTCATAAAATAGCGCAGCAATGCGCTATACTGTACCACCAATGCCTCTTTGCTCAGATACTTTTCCCGTTCCTGCACAATTTTGTACAAATGCAGAAAGCGGCTTTCCGCATTGTCCGTTTTCGTCACGGCCGGTTTTAACATTTTCAGGCTCCGATTGATAAAAATTACAATATGCCGCCCGTATTCAGGCAGTAGTCTTCATTATTCAATGCATATTTTTTATGGACAGGACATTTTTCGCATAAACACCCACGATTCTCATGAATGCAATTGCTTTTTTCAAAAGCGCAAAACATAAGCTCCAGATGTTCCAAATGTGATACGTCATACGGAATATCCTTTCCGTTCTTTAATTTACAGGTTGTTGTATAAGACGGACATGATAAACACATACAAGCCCGAACATTTTCCACGGTTTTATCGACATGCATATTCTTTCTCCTCATAATACTTTCTCGCCAACGTAGTAAAAATATGCGCTAATGCCGGCAAAACAATTAACCAACGCCCTAGATTTAGGTTTATAATGCTATATGCGAATAAACCTGTCTTTCTGAATTTGTGGCAAAAAATAATTACTAACCCCAGGAAGAAATGAAATTTTATCAACCCTTGCAAATATTGGACCGCGATAACATGATTTTATCATTTCATCAATTTTTTCTTCATCACCGCTCATCAAAATTTCTACGCTGCCGTCATCTTCATTTCTGACCCAGCCAGAAATTCCGCCGATTTCCAATGCTTTAGCCACAGCCCAGCGTCGATACCCGATTCCCTGAACTCTGCCTTCAATTTTCAGATAAACTTCTCTCATAGCAAAATGTTTCCCATCTTTTTAGTTTTCGCTTTACATCTTCTTGCCGCATAACTGTCGCCTCATCGGTTCCCCATTGCTTCTGCTGCTCCAGCTCCTCACAAAAAGCCAGCCGAAAAACCGCTTCTGCCGAAGCTATTCTTTCAGCAAACAAAATACCGAGCAAGACCGAACGTAACTCCGTTGCCGTCAAATACAAAATGCTCAGCTTATCATCATCCAGCTGCCGCAGATATGCAGCCATTTTTTCCTTCTGCAAAGCATTTGCAGCAATAACTGAAAGTCCTTTAGTCATCACAAAAGCAGTGTTCGACAACAAATTTGCCTGTTCAACTGCCGCCGCCGCATCTCTCAATATACTGGCGTCCAAATCGTCCGGCAGATACAAAAGCGTATCCGTTTCCGCAAATTTAACCAAAACCGAAATGAAACATTCTTTTTCTGCTGCTATTTTCTTTATAATTTCCGATTCCGGTTCCGATACGGAATTAGTTGGTTTTACCACGTTTTCCTACTCCGCCCGAAAGTATATTCAAAATCCCTTTCGTCGTATCCTTTACAACACCGACGCTGTCGTCAAGAATTTTCCCGACATCGCCCGTCGTCTGAGTAACAACATTGTCCGGTTTGGGAAAACGGTTTTCATACCCCGTTCCTTGCAAAGCCGTATAACACGGAGAACCGTCATTTTCCAACAACATCTGTGTCCCAAGATATACAGGCCCGCCCGTCGTAACGCCCACAATCGTCTTAATGGCATTGGCGCTGTCTACGCCGATTCGCGGATTTTGAATTGTCCCTGTCAGTTTCACCAGCGAAGATAAAGCCTTTGCAATATTCGTATCCGTCAGTTTTCCCGCAAAAGGTTTAACGCTCATGCTGACGCTATCATCTCGCAGGTTGACATCGCCGCTTGCCACAATCGTAAATTTATCGGCATTGACAACAACCCCGTTCGGAAAGCTGGCTTTACCGTTTTTCAAATCAGCGCGCACAACGGCACAACGCAAGTTCAAATCATCATTGCCTTTAGTAATTTTCAACGTATTAAGAAGCTGGGAAACGACATTTCCTTTCATCACCCCGATATTGCCGAGATGAACCTGCGACTTATCGACAATCGCAACAATACGCCCGTCAAGGCTGTCTGCCACTGCCGCATAAGTATCTCCCCGCCCGTTCAGGCTGACATAAACATCGGTATCGCTCCCGCTTATAAAATTAAAAGAGGATGAAGTTTTGCCCAACGCCTGAAGCAGTTTCTGCATATTTAACTTTTGTACCTCCGCCTGCAATACCACTGATTTTGACGCAGCATTCAGCGAAGCGTTTGCCGTAACGCTGCCGTCGGCAACCGTCCCTTTAATCACTTTCAAAACTGCCGTTCCGTTTTTAACCTGAACATCCGCAACAATATTGTTTGCAATCTCTGAATTTCCGTTAACCAATCGGGAAACCGACGCATTAACATCAGCGTTGATACCATAAAGAGCCGAATACGGAATAACGTCAGCCGGAACGAGTGCTGTTGCCTGAGCTTCCTTTATCAATGAGAAATTTACTGCCGCCTGTTGCTTTTTCGCAAAAGTTGCCAAATCAAACCTGCCTGACTGCAATTTTGCCTTAACCGTCGGAATTCTTGCAGCAATATTCGCAGTTGCCGTACCCTTTATCTCATTTCCGGCTATTCTAAAGCTCTTGATATCGGCTTTGATTTCCTTCAAATCGCCTTGCAGCATAATATCCGCAAATTCATTATAACCGCTGTTCTCGCCCAAAAACCCGCTCGCTTTGACTGTTCCGCTGAAACGGATATCAGTTAATAAATCATACAGCATCATTGCCGCCTCGGCATGTATGCCGGCAACATCAAACGTTCCGGACAACGGATATCCGGAAGCACTCTCAAGTTTATTTAAACTACCCAAAATACCGCTGCCGCGATACAGTCCGTGATTAACATCAAAATTAAAATCAATATCGCCGCTGTCGTTTTCATCAAGTGCCAGTTCTGTAATATCATAACTTTGCTGCTTTGCTTTCTTATCCGTATAATTTATCTTCACATTGCTTAGCAAAACATGTCTGACTACCAGTGAAGACAGCAGCTGTGATACGCTGCTTCCGCCTGTATCGTTATGAATTGCTCCCGCCGGCTCTGCATTTTTTGTTTCGGCATCTGTTTCATCCACCGCAGCCTGAGCACTCTTAACCAATTCAAATTTCATCAAACTAAAATTCGCAGCCTTTTTCCCTTTTTGTATTGCAGCACCGACCTTATCGGCAGAAAATTCCCAATTCGCCTCACCTGATGCGTTTTCTTCAAGGTTTATCACCGCATCATTCAGACGAAACGTATCAATCTCAATGTTTTTATGCAGCAGTGGAATTACGGCAAAGCCGAGTTCTACCGATTGCGCCGATACCATTGTCGGCGTTTTTGACCATTCTGCATTGGAAAAAGTAACGTCTTGAACCTCTATTACCGGGTTAAACGACGGTTTCACCTGAATATCGCCGATAGTCAACTGCCGCCCTGTCGCATTGTAAACGATTTTAACAATGCTTTCCTTATAAGCGTTAAAATCTATCTGCGTCAGCAGCACATAAACGGCAGCAACCGCCAACACGCAAATACTAACCAACGAAATAAGTATTATCTTTAATGCTCTTTTCATTTTCTGCTACTCCCTAACCCCTAAAATTTAATCCAAGCGTACTTAGGCTGTCTTTAAAATACCCGGGCAGCTTTGCCTGTACAATCAATTTTCTGCCATAAACAGAAGATAAATCTATTTTATAGGCATGCAAATGCAGTTTATGGACAAACATTCCGCTTTTTTCCCGATCTGTGCCGAAATACTTACCATCACCCAAAATCGGCGTCCCGATAAATTCAAGATGCGCGCGAATTTGATGGGTTCTCCCGGTAAGAGGACTGGCTGCCAGCAAAGCATATTTATCGCTGACACAGTCCAAAACCTGATATTCCGTCACTGCCGGTTTTCCCCCTTCCAAAACCTGTACCCTGCCGTCCGCTTTTTCCAACGGCGCCTTAATCTCTCCATATTCTTTCGCAGGAACGCCGCGGACAAGAGCCAGATACGTTTTTTTCAAAGTATGCTCCCGAAATGCCTTTGTCAAGAGATCCGCCGTTTTTCGATTCCGCGCCAAAACCAAAACACCACTCGTATCCTTATCAATCCTGTGCACCAGTTTCGGCCTTTCATCATTGTCGAACTTAAGGGCATCAAGCATACCGTCTATATGTCTTTGGGTATTTGTCCCTCCCTGCACAGCCAGCCCGGACGGCTTGTTCAGAACGATAAGATTATCATCTTTATAAATAACCATATCTTCTATAAATCTTGCATCATACGCAGAAATTTCCGTATGTTCCGGCATTTTTTTCTCATTATCAAGCGGCGGCACACGAATTTCCGTTCCCGCTATAAGCCGCGTATTGGCCTCGGCTCGCTGCCCGTCAACTTTAATCTGCTTCGTCCGCAACAGCTTTTGCAGCCGTCCCAGGCTTAACCCCGGATAATATTTCAGAAACCAACGGTTCAGCCGGATTCCCTCGTCTTCATTCTTTACCTTGACAATTTCAACACCGCTCATTTGTTTTCGTCCTTTTTCTTGAAAGCCCGCTGTTTTTCTGCTCTCAATTTATCAAAATAATCGATTCTTTTCTTAATTTCCCGCTCAAATCCTCTGTCCACCGGATGATAAAAGCGCCGCCGCCCCATTTCTTCGGGAAAATAGTTTTGCCCGGAAAAACCGTCCTCCAAATCCTGGTCATAAACATACCCGTCATTATACCCCAATTCTTTCATCAGCTTGGTCGGTGCATTCAAAATATGCTTCGGCGGCATCAGGGAACCTGTCTTCCGCGCTGCATCAAACGCGCTGTGCATTGCCTTGTAAACCGCTGCCGACTTCGGCGCCGTCGCCAGATATGCCGTCAGCTGCATCACTGCCAAATCCCCCTCGGGAGACCCCAGACGCTCATAAACTTCTGCACAGGCAATCGCCTGCGTTACGGCATTGGGATCCGCCAGCGAAACATCTTCAACCGCAAATCGGACAAGCCGCCGCAGGATATAACGCGGATCTTCACCGGAAACAATCATTCTCCCGACCCAGTAAAGCGCCGCATCTACATCCGACCCGCGCAGCGATTTATGCACGGCGGAAATCAGATTATAATGTCCGTCCCGCCCCTTGTCATAAACCGGTGCCCGCGACCGGATAATTTTCATCAGCTTTTCTTTGTCAAAAATCTCCCCCGGTTTGGCATAAGCCCAGACGCTCTCCGCCAGATTAAGAATATACCGCCCGTCGCCGTCTGCCACATTTTTCATAAATTCGCGCGCTTCTTCGTCAATCGGCAGTTTCATCCCTTCTTCGCGCTCGGCTCGCTGCAGCAGCTCCTCAAAATTTTCCGGCGTCAGACGGCTCAATACAAAAACCTGACATCTGGACAACAAAGCCGCATTCAGCTCAAACGACGGATTCTCGGTAGTTGCGCCGACCAGAATAACCGTTCCGTCCTCCACATACGGCAAAAAACCGTCCTGCTGCGATTTGTTAAAGCGATGGATTTCATCAACAAACAACAAAGTCCCCTTGCCTTGGGTTATTTTGCGCTCCTGCGCATATTGAAAGACCCTCTTTAAATCGGCCACGCCCGAAAAAACCGCCGAAATCTGTTCAAAGTACAGATTTGTATGTTCGGCAATCAGCCTGGCTATCGTCGTCTTGCCGCAACCCGGTGGTCCCCAAAGGATAAATGAAGATATACGCCCCGTAAAAAGCATTCTGCCCAAAGGGGAATCTTCTCCCAACACCTGTTCCTGCCCGACAACCTCCTCAAGTTTTCGGGGACGAAGCAGGTCGGCTAAAGGCCGTTTAACCCTGTTTGAAAAAAGCGTTTCTTCCATGGCTCCCGCTGAACAAAATTAAAAACAAAACCAAAACTGCCTTATTTTTTACAACAAAGATTCTAAAAAAGCTATTTCTTTTTAACATAAAATTTCTCGCATTGCCCGCCTCCCGCAAATTTTCCCATATTCTCTGTCCTCTCCCTCTTGTTTTTTTGCAAATAAACAGGCAAATGCATATATAACTCTTGACTCTGCACAATAAAGTTATAGTATTCAAAAGATTAAAATAACCAGCAATCGGGAAAGAAATATGAGTTTTAGAGATTTGGGGCTAAGCGAACAGACCATCCACGCGATAGAAGATTTAGGCTATCAGGAGCCGACAACCGTACAAAAAGACGTTATCCCGTCGGTTCTCTCTGGAAAAGACATCTTCACCATCGCTCCGGCTGCCTGCGGCAAAACCTGCTCTTATATCTTTCCGCTTATTGATATTATTTCCAAAAAAGAAGGCCAGACAATTCTGATTATTTCTGCCGACAGCAAAGAAGCCGTTAATATTTCCGATAAATTTTCTATTTTTAACAAATATCACGAAATAAACGAAACAACCATAAAAGACGGCGACACCGAAAATATGATTGACAGCGAAGCAAACGTCATCATCGCCTCACCGGATTTGCTGCTTGAAAATCTGGCCGAAAACCGCATTGACGTTTCCAATGTCAACATTCTGGTTGTTGACGATATTAATCTGATAAAAAAGAAACGGCAGCTGAATAACTTGGATAAAATTTTAACCTTGCTGCCCGCAAACAAACAAAATATCGTTTTTACGACCCGCCGCTCCAAAGAAACGCAGGACACGCTAAACAAGATACTGAAAACGCCGGCGGAAATCAAAGTTGACAAAGCCAGAGAAAGTGAAACTGCGGAAATCGGGCAGAATATTCCCGAAATCCCGCAAAAAGAAATTCGCGCTGAAGAAAAAACCTCTGCCGAAAAAGCTGCAAGACGGCCGGCACCGAACGCAAAAATTGACTTAAAGCCTCCCTTACTGGATAAAAAAGCATTAGACTTGTCCAAGCGCTACAAGGTTTTCGGCAAAAAAACACCAACGTTCTTACTTGCCGATACCAAGCTTGTTGAAGAAGCCGAATAATACCGCAATCCTGTAAACACGGATTTTCAGGATTCGCAAAATAAACAATAACATCAAAACTAACTTTTTTATGGAGATTCTACAATGTCTGGACACTCCCAATTTAAAAACATTATGTATCGCAAAGGCGCCCAAGACGCTAAAAAAGCCAGAGTTTTCGCTAAACTCGCCCGTGAAATTACCGTAGCAGCCAAAAGCGGCCTGCCCGAACCGGATAAAAATCCCCGCCTGAGACTGGCAATCCAAGCCGCCCGTGCGGAAAGTATGCCGAAAGATAACATTGAACGCGCCATCGCCAAAGCAACGCAGGTTGCCGGCGGCGCCGATTTTACTACCATGCGTTACGAGGGTTTTTCTCCCAACAAAGTTGCCGTTATTGTTGAAGCTCTGACTGATAACAAAAACCGTACGGCCAGCAACGTCCGCTCTATTTTTGGCAAACGCGGCGGAGCCATGGGCGAAACCGGTTCTGTATCATTTAACTTTGAACGTATCGGCTATATTGAATATCCGCAGGCTGTTGCCGATGCTGACAAAATGTTTGAAGAAGCATTGGAAGCCGGCGCCAATGAAGTCGTTTCCGAAGAAGACATTCACGCAATTGAAACTCTGCCGGACGACTTGTCTGCCGTAACCGACGCTTTGGAAAAGAAATTCGGCACACCGTCAGCATCTCGTTTGGATTGGAAACCGACTGTAAAAACCCCAATCACGGATTTGGAAACGGCAAAGAAATTTCTTGAATTCATCGATGCGCTGGAAGAAGACGAAGACGTTCAGCACGTTTACCACAATGCAGAAATTTCTGACGATATTATGGCTCAGTTGGAGGCCGAATAATGCGTATCCTCGGTCTGGATCCGAGCATTTCCTCTACAGGCTGGGGAATTATTGAGATAAATGGAAACCGTCTGTCTTATGTGGCAGACGGTTTCATTCCGACTTCTGCCAAAGACACTCTCTCAAACCGTCTGCACACCATTTACACAGAACTCCGGCACATTATTGAATTATATAAGCCGGACGAAGCCTCCATTGAAATAACTTTTTTAAACACCAATCCGGAAACATCGTTGAAACTGAGCATGGCACGCGGCGTCGTTTTCCTGATGCCGGCAATTTACAACATCCCTTTGTTTGAATACGAACCCAACAAAATCAAAAAAGCTCTGACCGGAGTCGGCAAAGCAGACAAGAAACAAGTGGAGACAATGGTAAAGATTCTCCTGCCTGGTTGCCAACCAAAAAACAACGACTCCTCGGACGCCTTGGCTATCGCTATCACGCACTGCAACCTGCGCAACTCCTACAAAGACCACACCGTATAATCTTTATTGCCATTCATACTGTCTCTCACATTAACAAGATACACTGTCGTCATGTTATTCGGACAGATTTATGCCTTTTGTTGGAATATTACCGTCTCTCGCTTTTTCTTGAAAAATTAATCATTCTCACATCAAAAGACCTTTGTGCAGTAAAAGAATTTTGTGCAGTATCGGAATAATTTGTTTCGTTCCGTTTCCCCTGCAAAACTTGGTTCAACTCTTTTTCATAGCCGCCGGAAACCGCCAGTTTCTTACCTAGTAGAACTATCTCGCTCGGCTGGTCGCGCCAATCCCGTTCTTTATCAAATACGGTCAGCACCACATCTTTGAACTGCCCCTGTTTCTCTTTGGGAAACGCAGCAATGAGCTTCAGCAAGTCACGCATAAACGGCGGTGCATTGGTGATATCAACGATAGCACGGGCTTTCTCCGGTGTAAACGGCTGACCGTCCTTCCCCGCCGGATAAAAATCCTTATTATTTTCAAAACCGCTGACATAATTGCTGAAATAACGGTTGCGAATCGCCAGACGAGACAGGGTTTCCGTAAATTCTTTTTGTGCTTCCATTTCCTTTGCAAAATACTGTTGCAGATAATTATACATCGTCGTATTGGCAAAATTACCGTCATATTCCTCTTTAACATCAAACTGAACACCGGCAAACAATGCCTGCCTGGTCACCCACATACCTTGGGGATCCATTAACCACTCTATCGGCTGAACTTCAAACCAATACGCCGCCCCTTTTTGAATCCGCCTGTCGTCAGACAGAACAGTATCGCTGCTACAAGGTTTCCCCTCGATACGAACATATTTTTTACCGTTAAACATATATTCTTTATGGTTTCGCGGGGTAAATCCGGTGTCGAAGGCCTCAAGTTCCGCTGAATCGAAAGTATAATTTTTACCGGTCGGTTTAAGGGCGTTTTTTTGATACTGAACCTCTAATTCCTGGCTGATGGATTCAGGTGCCACAGTTTGCGGATAGGCTCCGTATTCGCAGATTTGTACCGTCTTGCCGTTGCCAAGACGCATTTCCCTCACATTGCTCGGACTAATTTTGGATGTTGCAGAAACAGACAGTGCCGGACGAACCGCTGCTTCACGCGTACGAGGGAAAAAGTTGAACTCTTTACCAAAAGCCCCCACAACGCAAAGACTGCCGCCTTCGAGGAAAGATGCTGTCCAGACACATCCGGAAGTAACGCCAGCACTGTTTCTAGACCCATAACCTACAAAGGTACCCAAAACGATTGCCGCATCCGAAATGCCTGTTCTTGTACCATACGCCTGTATTACTTCCAACGCGCTGTCGCCCCAGACGTCTTCTTCCTTTAATAAAGTTATTTCCATCCTGCATTCCCCGCTCAATTCATCATATAATTATTTTACTACATTCACCTCCCCTTGGCAAGCGATATTTAGTCAACAAAAACGCCCCCTCCGGGGCGTTTTGTAAATCAGTCATCTACAAATCGGAAATAACCTGAATACTGATAATCTCATCCGGTTGGCTGACCATTCCGTTATAACCGCCGCCTTTTTTAATCTTGTCAACATATTCCATACCGGAAACGACTTTTCCCCAAACCGTATATTGCCCGTTCAAATGCGGACAATCGTCATAACAGATAAAAAACTGACTGTCTGCCGAATCCGGACTCATCGCCCGAGCCATGGAAACAATACCTCTCGTATGCGGAATTGTATTAAATTCAGCTTTCAGCTTCTTGCCGCTTCCGCCGGTGCCGTTACCGAGCGGACATCCCGTCTGTGCCATAAATCCGTCAATAACGCGGTGAAATTTTAAACCGTTGTAAAACCCCTCGCGCACCAGCTCCTTTATTCTTGCCACATGGTTTGGCGCCGCATCAGGATACATCTCTATGACAACTTCCCCGTCTTTCAGTTTCATAACCAATGCATTTTCCGGGTCATTCACATTATATGAATATTTCATTTTCTTTCCCCTCGTTTCACTGACACCGAGCTTCTTTTTTTCCTCCGCTGCCAAATTCTTCGTATCGCTTTTATTCAGGCTTTTCGTTTCGCTTTTCCCTAAAACATTAGACATCTGTAAACTCCTAACATATTCTTTCCGCAGCAACTCATTGCTTTTTTCTTCTGCCTTATATTTAGGTTTTTATTTTCCACTATTCAAGACAAAATCTACCCTTTCCTCCGCCGAAAGGCCGGTCGGATAAGTTTCGTCAATTTCTTTCAGCCTGTTCTTCAATCCTCTGCCGTTGGCAATTTGAATCGCCAGTCCCGGCCGTGCATTAACTTCCAACATCATCGGTCCCCGGTTCTTATCAAGCACGATATCTGCTCCCAGATATCCCAAACCGGTCATGTCGTACGCCAATGACCCGATAATCAGATGCTCTTTCCAAAACGGAACGCGCAAATCCATCAAATTCGCTTTTGTATCAGGATGCTGCAAAATCGTTTTGTTATGCATAACAGCATTCAGAGGCTGTCCCGTCCGAACATCCAGTCCAACACCGACAGCCCCCTGATGCAAATTAGCCCGTCCGCCGGATTCTTTCGTCGCCAAACGCATCATCACCATTGCCGGAAACCCTTTATAAACAATAACCCGGACATCCGGTACGCCGTGATAGCTGAAATCTTTAAATACATCGCTGAAATTGACCGCTTCCTCAATCAGCGCCACGTCATATTTGCCGCCCAGACTGAACAGACCGCTCAATGTATTGGAAACATGCTGATAAACGTCTTTAAAGCTCAAAACATCTCCCGAAGCGCTGTAAAAATGCTCGGCATCATATTCCTTTATAACCAAGACGCCTTTGCCGCCGCTGCCATGCGCCGGCTTTATAACAAACGTATCATAGCCTTTAACGATATCCAACAGATTTTTAACCTGATATTGGTGTTCAATAATTCCAATCATTTTCGGCGTATTGATATTAATGCTGTTTGCCAGCCTTTTGGTTTTAACTTTATCGTCAACAAGCGTATAAAGCGAACGCCTGTTATACTTGGCAATAACCGAATAATTGCGGTCATTCATTCCTAATACGCCATTTTCGCGCAGTTTTTTGCCGTTAAAAAGCCATTCAAACATTCTGCCCGTCCTTATTAATCAGCGGCGCAAAACGGGTCAGTTCCGTCAACCGGTATCCCGTATACGTACCGAGCAGCATAACAATAAACATGATTACCAGATTAAGCTCGTTAAATGCAAACATAACATGGCGGACATATTCATTACTGATAACAAAATAAGTAACCATCGCTGTTAAAAACGTAAACAAAATTTCTTTAATCGTATTGACAGCCCCTTCCTCTTCCCACGTTATGGAAGCCCGTTCGATAATCCATGCCGTAATAATAATCGGGAAAAAGATTGCCGAACTGACAATCGTATAATCCAGACGGTAACCGATAACAGTCAGCGCCTGTATCAACAAAATAACAAAGATAACAACAAAAGATATCCTCGGAACTAACAACAGATTAAGCTTTGCCACCAAAGCGCGCATAACCAGCCCCAGCAGAATCATTACCGAAAAACATATCAACCCCGGCCAAAACCCGGTCTTAACCAACGCCATAGCCAACAACATCGGCGTAAAAGTTCCCATTGTCGCCACGCCTATAACATTGCGCATAATAACGACCACCAAAATTGCCAGAGGAAAAATCATCAGCCATTTCAAAGTGTTTTGTTCCAAAATCGGCAATGTATAAATGGAATATTTATAACTCATCAACGTATCATTGGCTTTTGCCCGATGCTCAGCCATTTTCATCGGCGTCGCAACTGATTTCAAAACTGAAAACATAACTTTTGAATCTTCCCCGCCGCGAACATCCAGCAGCGATACGCCGCCGCGCTGAAAAATAACCCAGTTTTTCGGCAGCCCTATTTTGGCCGTATTCAAATCATATAATGTCCACTTCCCGTCCAAGTAAGCTTCCAGCATAATATCCGGACGTTCTGTTTTTTTCCCTTCCTCAAGCTTGATAGTCCAGGCAATACGCGCCGGAATCCTCTTATAAGCAAGAATTTGCATAACCTTTTCCGCAAATTCCTTGGATGTATGATTTAACGGCAGCACCGGGCTCATAGTCGGGCTGGAAAGCTCCTGATTAACCGTCAAAATGGCTTTCTGAACTTTATCTCCTCTTTGCAATTCAGACAATTCCCAGATTTTCCGCATCTGTATCCGTTCTTCTTCCGATAAGACGGGTCTTTCTATTTTAACCATAGGCATAAAATTTGCCGCCCTGTTTTGCGCATCATCATAAATGCTCAACCGGTAATATAAATTCTGACGCCCGCTCTTATTTTTTCCCGTCATAACAATACGGCCGTCTTTTTTGTTTCTGCTGACTTCATATCCCTTGGCTGTAATTTCTTCATTCAGAATTTTAAATCCGTCTTTGTCGTTCGGTACTGCCAAAGATACGCTCGTATCGCCGCCTGACGCATTAAAAGAAACCTTGGCCTCCACCGTCCAAACGTCTGTAATTGCCCGCGGCGACAAGGTAAATCCCCAATACTTAACCTTGTAATAAATACCATACGCCGCATATCCGACAGATAACATCAAAAGAAAAGTCAGAACTTTTCTCACCGTAAAAAAATCAGCCAATTTTAGTCTCATAATCACAGCCTTGTCAGTTTAGTGTACCCTGTTAATTTAATGTATATGATGTCGACGTGTCTACCAAGAATCTTCCGGTCAGAATATTCCTGCCCACCAGCCCCTGATAATCAAAATTAGAACGGTCGGCTATGGAAAATACGGCGCTGAACACTTCTCCGCCCATTTTAACATCCATTTTAATGGCTTTGCGGCTTTCGTCTTTTCCGGCACGCTTAACCTTAAATGAACGTTCGACTTTCTTTTCAAAAACATGTTCCTCGCCTGTCTTACGGTTTTTAAGTTTAAACGCAACCCATTTTTCACCGTCCCGTTCAAAATATTCGACATCTTGGCAATCCAGCGAAGATGTCGTCGCACCGGTATCTATTCTGGCAGCAAAAGGAGATTTCATCGGCAAAAAATAAATCGGTTCCACCTCTCCGATAATCGGCAGATGAGCTTTTTCCACGACAACCTCCTCCGTTGTGC
>ERZ857969.344-NODE-344-length-79813-cov-9.291394_pt1 | contig 79813 bp, 92 predicted proteins | sample MGYA00519864_ERZ857969 | MGnify/ENA primary metagenome ERZ857969 (study PRJEB31778, sample SAMEA3449382) | human gut metagenome | biome: human gut; feature: human-associated habitat; material: faeces | place: United Kingdom | collected 2010/2012 ...
CGAAACAGTCCGGTGGACTGTTTCGGAAGAACATTACACATCTAAATTATAGTTTTCCTAGTCAGTAATTGTACTTTTTCTTCTTTGCCGCAAGGAATATCAGCGAAATAACGAACGCGCAGACCTCCGCGAACGCCACAGATATCCAGATACCGTCCAAATCGAAAAATACGGGCAGGATAAGCACTGCGGCAAGCTGGAACACTAGTGTTCTAAGGAACGAAACCGCCGCGGATATCGCACCGTTGTTCAGCGCAGTGAAGAACGACGAGGTAAATATATTGAACCCTGAGAACAGGAACGTGAACGAAAACAGCCTGAACGCATGTACCGTCATATCGAACAGTTCCTTATCATAGCCCACGAAAATATGCGCCAGCGGAGCCGCGAGAAGCTGAGCCAGTCCCACCATTACAACTCCGGCGCTGAGCGTAAGTATCGTGCTTTTTTTGCGCATATTGTGAAGCTCCGCATGATTCTGGGCGCCGTAGTTATAACCCACGATCGGCGCAGTTCCGATGGCGTATCCGATGTATATTGCCGCAAATACGAACTGCACGTACATCAGCACTCCATACGCGGAAATTCCGTTCTGTCCGGCAAGACTGATGAGCTGGTGATTATACAGCATGCTGACTATCGAAGAGGAGATGTTTGTCATAAGCTCTGAAGCGCCGTTGCTGCACGCCTGGATTATCGGACGCAGCTCCATGGGTGTCTTAACGATACGCAGCTTGCTTCCATTGTCCTTTTTGAGGAAGAAAAGCAGCGGCAGCAGTCCTCCAACTGTCTGGCTGAGACCTGTCGCGAGCGCCGCGCCAGTAACGTCCATCTGTAACCCTGCAATGAACAGCGCGTCAAGTCCCATGTTGGTAAGCCCGGCGGCAACTATAACGGCAAGTCCCAGCTTGGGGCGCTCTGCGGTCACAAGGAAGCTCTGAAACACATTCTGCAGCATGAAAAACGTGTTGAATATCAGGCAGGTGCGGGCGTATGTCACGCAGTTTGCAAGCATCTCCTCATCTGCGCCGAGGAACCTTGCCACCGGCTCAGCGAACACGATTCCGAGCACCGACAGCGTAACGCCCAGTATGAACGTCAGGTATATCATCATTGAAAATACCCGGCGCGCCTGCTCCTCGTTCTTTTCACCGAGGCACTTTGCGACCAGCGCGCTGCCGCCTGTTCCTATCATGAATCCTACGCCGCCCAGTATCATCAGGAACGGCATCACCAGATTCACCGAAGCGAACGCGGTCTTGCCCACAAAGTTTGACACGAAATATCCGTCGACAACTCCGTATATAGACGTAAAGACCATCATCACTATCGATGGCAGGCAGAATCGCATGAGCCGCGGAAGCGTGAAGTGATCCGAAAGCTGAATTACGTCTTTATTTTTCATTTTTCTCCTCCATTCTCGTTTTAAGTCTCTTGTTGTACTTGCTCAGAAGCTCTATCAGGCTGTCCTGTTCCTCTTCGGTGAAGTCGCCCCAGGTCTCGCGCTCGGCGGCTATCACATGATCGGCGGTACTCATGGCAAGCCCGCTGCCCTTTGGCGTAAGCTCCACGAGGCGGCAGCGGCGGTCAGAGCCGCACTTGAGCGTGACGTATCCGCCGCGCTCGAGCTGCTTTACAGCGCTGTTGGTGGTCTGTTTCGGCTGCGACAGGGAGCTTGCAAGCTCCTTCTGCTGGCATGTTCCGTTGTTCAGCCTCAGAAAATACAGTATCCACATCGCGCTGTCGGACAGCCCGAAGCTCCTGGCAGCTGCGGAATATATCTCGTTCTGTTCCTTCCACAGACTGTTGTACGCCGCGATCGCACATTCTGTCTTGCTCTGCGGCTGGTTCTCCACTTTTTCTTTGTTCTTCAATTCGTCTCTCCTGTTAGTTAGTCCGAATCCGGACGTTTCTCAAATTAACTTTATTATTATAATCCGAATTCGGACTTTTGTCAAGAGAAAAAATATTTTATCAGGCTAAGAATTCTGAAACACAAATAACTCCGGAATTACATATTAACGTTAAGCTCCGGCCGCTCAAATAGTTTGCCGTTTTATATCCCCGCTGAAGTCAGCTTCAAATCAGAAGTCCAAAAATTTCTCACGTTACCCCTTGTAAAACCCGGCGTTTTATGGTAAAATAATTTTGTACGCACTGCGGAAGTCCGCAGCTTTCAATTTTTAAAGCGCAGTATAGCACACGTGTCTTGCCGTACTGCGGGGAAGGAGTATCACTATGATAGTTAAACCAAAGGTCAGAGGATTCATCTGCACCACGGCTCACCCGGTGGGCTGCGAGGCAGTCGTTAAGTCTGAGATAGATTACGTTAAGTCAAAGAAGGCGGAGGACAACGGTTTCAAACCGAAGAAGGTCCTAGTGCTTGGAAGCTCCATGGGTTACGGACTTGCAAGCCGCATTTCCCTTGCATTCGCAGGCGGAGCCGCTACGCTGGGCGTAATGTTCGACAGACCCGCAAGCGGAAACAAGACCGGTACCTCCGGCTGGTACAACACCCAGGCTTTCGAGAAATATGCGAAGGCTGACGGGCTGTACGCCAGGACCGTGAACGGCGACGCGTATTCCGACGAGTGCAAGAAGGAAGTCATCGACATCATCAAGGCGGACCTCGGCAAGGTGGACTGCGTTGTGTACAGCCTCGCGGCTCCGAGAAGAACAGTCGGCGACGTGACCTATTCCTCCGTGCTCAAAACCACCGGAGAGCCCTACACCAACAAAACTATCGACCTTCGGAACAACACCGTTTCCGAAGTCACCATCGAGCCTGCCACCGAAGAGGAGATCGCCGCCACCGTCAAGGTAATGGGCGGCGAGGACTGGGCGGCATGGATCGACGCGCTGAAAGCTGCTGACGCAATAGAGGACAACGCCGTTACCGTTGCCTATTCGTATATCGGTCCGGAGCTTACCCACCCGATGTACTTCGAAGGCTCCATAGGCAGAGCGAAGGCTCACCTTTTCCAGACCTCGAAGGAAATAACCGAGAAATACGCCGCAGACGGAATAAAAGCGTACATCTCCGTCAACAAGGCTCTTGTTACACAGTCCAGCGCGGCTATCCCGATAGTTCCGCTGTACATCTCCATTCTTTACAAGGTGATGAAGGAGAAGGGCGTACACGAGGGCTGCATCGAGCAGATGTACCGCCTGTTCGCTGAAAAGTTCGGCGCAGACGGGAAGCCGGTATCCGGCGCAGTTGACGGCGAAGGAAGAATACGTCTTGACGACCTCGAGATGAAGCCCGAGATCCAGGACGAGGTAACGAAGCTCTGGAATATCCTTAACGCCGATAATTTCAAGGAATATACCGATATTGAAGGCTACTGGAAGGATTTCTACGAGCTGTTTGGTTTTGGAATAGACGGAGTAGATTACGAAGCAGACGTTGAAGTCTGAGTTGCAAATTCGGAATTAGGAATGCGGTATTCGGAATTTCGGAGACCGCTCCGCGGTCAATATTTCAAAATTGCATGCAATTGCGAACAGTTAAAATACGGCGAAAGCCCATATGTGACTGCTTTGCATTCTGCGATTCTTTTGTAATAATCCGCGAAGCGGCACACTCATTCCGAATTCCGAATTCCGAATTCCGAATTTAATTGCTGCTCTCTATTCCCTGGAGAATCAACATGCTATTTAAAAGGAAGAAAAAAACAGAGCAGACTGATGAGCTACACCACGAGTACGGGCTTATCAGCAACTGTGGGTACATCATCAGGGCTTTTCTGCGCTATCGGAAAAGCACGGTGGCGTTCCTGCTTTTAGGGGGCATTGCCGGAGCCTCCATGTCATATATCTGGACGGTCATCGCGAAGCTGGTAATAGACATGATAACCCAGCAGGCGGGGACCTCCGGTCGTGACATTACGCCGCTGCTGTGGCTGGTCGCAGGCACTACGGCGGTGGAATTCGTCATGATGTGGCTGAACACACTTTCCGCAAAGAAGCTGCGCATAGGCTTCCTTGTAACGAGGAACTCCCTCGTGCAGGAGCGTATCGCAAAAACAATGACCATGCAGTACGAACAGCTTGAGGATCCCGACATGCTCGACCGCCTCCAGAAGGCAAAGCGCGCCGTCGAGGGCGAGTGGATGGGCATAGGCGCACTCATGTCGAACATGTGGTCGACTGCGGTGCAGCTTGTCGCGGTAATTACCGCAGTGGGGATAATCTTCACATTCAACGGCTGGCTGGTGCTGATAATCGCGGTGCTGTCGTTCATTCAGTTCGAGTATTTCGACTATATCCGCGTAAAGGATAAGGAAGTCATGTGGGACGCTATGGCTCCCCACTGGCGCAAAATGAACTACATGCAGGAGGTTTCCACCGACTTCACCTACGCCAAGGATATCCGGCTGTACGGAATGAAAAAGTGGCTGCTCGGCAAGTATAAGGACATCAACAACATTGAGCTGAAGCACTGGATACAGTCCCGTGTTTACTGGAGCTGGAACACATGGTTCTCGCAGGGCGTCGCGCTTGTGAGAAACGTGATAATCTACGGCTGGCTCATTTACGACATGCTTTTCAACGGCATGTCCATCGGCGATTTCACGCTGTACACCGGAAGCGCTATCACGTTCTCTATGTACGTCAGCCAGTTCCTTCAGTCGCTGGGCGGAATGCGGGAGCACTCCGCGAAAACGGACGATTTCCGCAGCTACATGGACATCAAAAACGCCGATGAGCTTCAGGAAAAGCATACTCACATACCCAAGGCGGACGGCTACACATTTGAATTCAGAAACGTTTCGTTCCGCTACAAGGGTCAGGAGACCTACGCGCTGAAAAACCTGAACCTCACGTTCAGCGCTGGACAGCGCCTCGCTGTGGTCGGGCTGAACGGCGCCGGGAAATCCACGTTCATAAAGTTACTGCTCCGGCTCTACGACGTCACGGAGGGTCAGATACTCTGCAACGGCATAGATATCCGCGAGTTCGACCGGAACGAGTATTTCAAACTGTTCTCCCCTGCTTTCCAGGAGGTCGAGGTGTTCGCGTTCCCGCTGTGCGAGAACGTTTCAATGCAGCTCACTGAGAATACCGACAAGCAGAAAGCGGAGAAATTCCTGCGTGCGGCGGGTATGGGCGATAAGCTCGACAAACTGCCGAAGGGAATCGACACCCAGATGCTGAAAGTCCTCTACGACGACGGAGTCGACCTCTCCGGCGGCGAGAAGCAGAAAATGGCGCTCGCAAGGGCGCTGTACAAAAACGCCCCGGTGGTGGTGCTCGACGAGCCGACAGCGGCCCTGGACGCCCTCGCGGAATACCGGCTGTATCAGAGCTTCGACGGCATGATAGGTGAAAAATCCGCCGTTTACATATCACACAGGCTTTCGTCGACCCGGTTCTGCGACACCATCGCGATGTTCAAGGGCGGCGAAATGGTGGAGTACGGCACCCACGACGAGCTGCTGAAAAAGGACGGCGCATATGCGGAGATGTTCCGCGTGCAGGCGCAGTACTACATTGAGGACGGAGCGGAATACGTTCCCGCAGAGGAAGGGGGCGTTGTCCGTGAGTAATTCCAAAAAGAATGAGAAAAAAAATGCAGTGCTGAATACGCTGAAATTCTACCTGCCGGTGGCATGGAAGCTCAGCAAGCGGTACTTCATCGTTTCGGTGATAAACGTAATCGTGCAGGCGGTACTGCCGTTCATCGACCTGATATTCCTGCCGCTGCTGGTGGACGCTCTCTGCCAGCCGGAGCGCAGCGTTCCGCAGATAATACTGTACGCGGCGCTGATGGTGGGGCTTGATATCGCGGTCGGCACCGCCGGGTCGCAGCTCACGATATATCTCCAGCGGTTCGAGGATAAGTTCCTCAACTATTCCCGCGAAATGGTCGCGGAGCGCTGCATGGAGATAGATTTCGCGCTCACCGAGAACAAACAGGCGCTCGACCAGATACGAAAGGCAAACGACGGTATCGACTGGTCGGGAGGCCTGCACGGTATCTGCGTGCAGTTCTTCAGCATTATTTCTAACGTCATTAAGATAGTCGGCGTTGTGACTATACTCGCAGTTTCCGCACCCTGGCTGCTGCTGATAATCGGCGTGCTGCTGGCGGTTTCCTCAATACTCAACGCGAAGAAGAACAAAATTGAAGTCAAGTGGTTCAGCGAGCTTTCAAAGGTCGACCGCGTGTATTACTACATAAACTACGAGCAGGAGGATATCCGCTTCGCAAAGGATATCCGGCTGTACGGCGCGGCGGGGACGCTCATCGCGAAAGCGGCGGAGCAGATAAAGCGCACGATAAGCTACGACGTTGACAAGGAAAAGGAACTCTACCCGCTGAATATCCTCGATGTGACCGTGACCGCCCTGAGAGATTTCGGCACATATCTGTATCTCGGTATCCTCGCGATACTGGGAAGCATTACCATCGGTCAGTTCTCGCAGCTCACTGCCGCCGGAGGAACTGTCAACCAGGCAGTCCAGGGCGTGATATTCAATATTCAGGATATAGTAAAGCGGTGCAGCTACGCCTACGAAACGGTTAAGCTGATGGAATACCCGCCGTACCTCCAGAAAGGCACGCGGAAGGTCGAGGACCTGAATAATCCGCACGAGATAGAGTTCCGGAATGTCAGCTTCTCCTACCCTAACACGGGAGTGCAGGTGCTGAAAAACGTTTCGATAAAGATCAAGGCGGGAGAGCGCCTGTCGGTAGTCGGACTTAACGGCGCTGGAAAAACCACGTTCATTAAGCTGCTCTGCCGGCTCTACGACACGGACGAGGGTGAGATACTCCTCGACGGCGTGAATATCCGCGACTACGACTACGACGAGTACATGAAGCTGTTCTCGGTGGTGTTCCAGGACTTCCGGCTGCTGGCGTTCTCCGTTCAGGAAAACGTGCTGCTTGGCAGGGAGGGTACTCCCGAGGCGGTGGATTCAGTGCTTGAAAAGGTCGGTCTTCTTGACAAGGTGAACACTCTGCCGCATGGAAGGGACACCATGATGTTCCGGCAGTTCGAGAAGGACGGCGTGCAGCTTTCCGGCGGCGAACAGCAGAAACTCGCGATCGCAAGGGCGCTCTTCAAGAACGCCCCAGTGGTTATACTCGACGAGCCTACCGCGGCGCTCGACCCGGTGGCGGAGTACGAGATATACTGCCGGTTCAACGAGCTTGTCGGCGGCAAAACGGCGGTGTACATCTCGCACAGGCTGTCCAGCTGCAAGTTCTGCGACCGTATCGCGGTATTCTCCGACTGCACGATCAAGGAGCTCGGCACACACGACGAGCTTGTACACAAACCCGGCGGTATCTACGCCGAGATGTTCGCGGCTCAGGCGCAGTATTACGTTTAAAAAATTCGGCACCGTGCGTTAAAGCGCGGTGCTGAACTGAATACGGCGGATTTTCCGCTGATGTTACGGAGGGTTCACAATGGGAAGCCGAAAGAGAAACTCAAAGAAAAAGGCTCCGGATAGCCGGTGGCAGTCCCTGCTGAAAAAGCCCTGGATATTCGCCGGGGCGGCGTTCGGTCTGGATCTCGCAATGCTTATTGCGGGAATGGTTCTTTCCGCGGCGAAGCTTCCGGTGGATTACACCGCCAGCGGCGACAGCATTGTGCATTCCCAGCCGCTGGCGTTCTTCGGAGTTACAGCGGCTGTGGTGGTCGCGCTTCTGTGCGTGCTTATCGGGCTTATCATCGGCGGAGCGTTCCTGAAAAAGCGCCGGGCGGCTCAGATAACGGGAGCCGCAGGACTTCTCATAGTGTCGCTGGCGATGGTGGGAAGCTCGGCGTTTATGGCGCTCGGCTCCCCAGTCAGGGAAAGATACAGCGTGAGCTACTCCGACGAGGAGCTGCGGCTCATAATCGAGGAAACCGAGCCGTATTTCGGCGGGTGCACCGTGGCTTTCTACCTCACCGGGACCGAGGACGAAGGAAAGGCGGCTCTCCTCGCCGTCACAGACCTCAATGAGTTCAACGTGAGCGACGACCGCTACAAGATATCCTGGGCGGCGGAAAACACCCTGACAGTAGGCTTCGAGGACGGAGCGAACTATCGTCAGCTCACGATACCGATAGACAGAAGCCGTATCGAAGAATAAGTTTTCTCCGGCGGCTCTGAAATTACGAAAAAAGTGGCTGCATTTCAGAATGCAGCCACAATTCATATTCAGTGTTCCTCGGAAATTGCTTCCACGGTGTAATCAAGACCCATTATAGTCTTACGGATCACAAGCTCCGGTAGCGGATCCTTTGAAAGCACCAGCGCCTTTCCGTCCTTCCAGCTCACCTCGGCGTAAACGCCGTCCTGCCGGTTGAACGCCGCAGCTATCCTGGAGGAGCATTTCTCGCAGTGCATGCCGCCTATCTTCACGGAATACCTGTGAGTGAAGCCGGAGGTGTCCTTTTCGATGTGCTCCTCGATGTCGCCGCCGCCAGCTCCGCAGCAGCCCTTGTTTGCGCGTTTGATGATACTCAGCACCGCGATAAAGCAGATCACTGCGAGTACGGCTATTATCAGTATAGTAGGAAGATATTCAGGCATTTGCAGCATCTCCTAACGCAAATTTAACGAGCTTCTCAACGCTTTTCTCGGATACCTGCGCAACTATCTTCACAGCGTCCTGGTCGGCTTCCTGCCGGTCTATCCCGACCTGCTTGTGCAGGAAATCGCAGAGTATCACGCTGCTGGTGAACAGCGACGAAGCCGCCTTTATCCCCGATTCCGTCAGAGATATCTTACCGTACGGCTCCTTCAGAATGTACCCCTCGTCGCTGAGGCGCTGGGTCATTTTCACCGTGCTTGCCTTGGATACGCCCACCAGCCGGGAAACGTCCGACGAGCTTATAACCGGGCCGTTCATTCCGAGGCGGTATATCGCAAACAGGTACTTTTTCTGTGCGTAGGTCAGCATTGTTCTTCCTCGCTTTACTTTTTCTTTTCAGCCGGTTTAGCCGAAGCTGCGTGGGAGCACTCCTGGCAGCCGGCGCAGTGGCCGCTGCATGCTCCGCAGGAACCGCAGTTCCCGCCGCAGGTGTATCTGCCTGCCTTTTTATCCCTGACGAGCTTCATGACTATCAGCACGATCACGGCGAGTACCACCGCGCCGACTGCGAAGCTGCCCCAGTTGTTCTGAAGAAATTCCAGCATGATAACACCTCCTGGAAAATAACGGGCGGCTGAGTTCCCCCGACCGCCCGCAAATCATTGCCAGATCAAACCTTGACGTTCTTTGTGAACTTGGTTGCTTCCTTGTAGGGTCTGAACAGCATGTAAACAAGACCAGCAAGCAGTGCTACAGCAAATACCAGGCTGATGATGTTGCAAACAGCGCCGGCGCCTGCGGTCATGAGCGTACCAGTGAACAGGTTGCCGAGCTGGTTTACGATGAGGGCGATCACATAAGCGAAGCCGCACTCGTAGCCTATGGCGAACCAGAACCACTTTGTGTTGTTCATCTCACGCTTGATAGCGCCCATTGCTGCGAAGCAGGGAGCGCACAGCAGGTTGAATATCAGGAAGGACATACCGCTTACGCCGGTGAATGCAGCGCCCATAGCCGCGTAAACCGACTGATCTCCGCCGCCGTAGAGTACGCCGAGCGTGCCGACGATGTTCTCCTTAGCGACAAGGCCTGTAACCGCTGCAACGGTAGCCTGCCAGTTGCCCCAGCCGAGAGGAGCGAATATCCAGCAGATAGCGCTGCCGATGGTCGCGAGAATGGAATACTCCATCTGGCTCTCGTCCAGCATCTGGAACGCGCCGTCAACAAATCCGAAGTAAGAAGTGAACCAGACGAAGATGGTAGAAAGTGTGATGATCGTACCAGCCTTCTTGATGAAGGACCAGCCGCGTTCCCACATGGAGCGGAGAACGTTGCCTACTGTAGGAAGGTGGTAAGCGGGGAGCTCCATAACGAACGGAGCAGGATCGCCGGCGAACATCTTGGTTTTCTTAAGAATGATACCGGAAATGATGATCGCTGCGATACCGATGAAGTAAGCGCCGGTGGAAACCCACGGAGAACCGCCGAAGATAGCGCCCGCGATCATTGCGATGAATGGAACCTTAGCGCCGCAGGGGATAAATGTTGTCGTCATGACGGTCATGCGGCGGTCACGCTCGTTCTCGATGGTACGGGAAGCCATGATACCAGGGATACCGCAGCCTGTACCGATCAGGATCGGGATAAAGGACTTACCGGAAAGACCGAACTTTCTGAATACACGGTCGAGCACGAACGCAACACGCGCCATGTAACCGCAAGCCTCGAGGAACGCCAGGAAGATGAACAGTACCAGCATCTGGGGAACGAAGCCGAGTACCGCGCCAACGCCGGCTACGATACCGTCAAGGATCAGACCCTTGAGCCAGTCAACGCAGTTGACAGCGTCCAGACCGTTCTCCACCAGAACCGGGATACCGGGCACCCACGGACCGTAATCAGCGGGATCCGGCTCGTCGAAGCCGTTCTCGGTAAAGTAAGCTACAGCGTCGCTGTATGTGGTGCCGAGTGTTTCTTCCTCGTCAGCGTCTGCGGGGATCTCGGAAGCGTAAACGGTTATCTCGCTGACTGCGAGGGTCTCCTCGTCCTCTACCTCGTAGGGAACGGACTCCTCGGCGGGAGTGAACGCGGTGATATCAGCAAGCGCTGCGTCAGCGTCGAACTCCTCGTCCTCAAGGTCGGGAGCTACGCCGAATGCGTCCAGAGCGCTCATTGCGTCGCCGTATTCCTCGGAAGCCTCGTCGTACGCGCCTCTGCCTATTCCGAGCGCGAACCAGCCGTCGCCGAACAGACCGTCGTTAGCCCAGTCGGTAGCGCTTGCACCGACAGTTACCATGGAAACGTAGTAAACCAGCCACATGATGACTGCGAATATCGGAAGACCCAGCCAGCGGTTTGTTACTACCTTATCGATCTTATCGGATACCGTCAGACCGCCCTTGTTCTTCTTTGTAAGGCAGCCCTTGATGATGGAGGATATGTATACGTAACGCTCGTTGGTGATGATGGACTCAGCGTCGTCGTCAAGTTCTGTCTCGGCAGCCTTGATGTCGTTTTCGATGTGCTCCATCTTGTCCTTCGGAATGTTCATCATTGCGAGGACCTTCTCGTCACGCTCAAATATCTTGATAGCGTACCAGCGCTGCTGTCCCTCGGGCATGTCGTGCAGGACGGCTTCCTCGATGTGGGCGAGAGCGTGCTCAACAACGCCGCTGAATGTGTGTTGCGGGATCATCTTTGTATTGCTCTGCGCAGCCTTGATAGCCTTTTCTGCGGCTTCTGTGATACCTGTGCCCTTCAGCGCGGATATCTCGCAGACTTCGCAGCCAAGCTCGGTGGAGAGCTGGGAAATGTTGATCTTGTCGCCGTTCTTCTTTACGACGTCCATCATGTTGACCGCAGCCACTACCGGAATGCCAAGCTCTACGAGCTGTGTGGTCAGGTAGAGGTTACGCTCGAGGTTGGTACCGTCGATGATGTTCAGAATTACATCGGGGCGTTCGCCTACAAGGTAGTTTCTTGCTACTACTTCCTCAAGGGTGTAGGGTGAAAGTGAATAAATACCCGGAAGGTCGGTGACGATAACGTCCTTGTGACCCTTCAGTCTGCCTTCCTTCTTCTCGACCGTAACTCCCGGCCAGTTGCCGACGAACTGGTTTGAACCAGTCAGCGCATTGAAAAGCGTAGTCTTACCGCAGTTAGGATTACCTGCGAGCGCTATTCTAATGTCCATTTGTTTTCTCCTCTCGATGTCATGGGTAGATTATTTGCCGAAAATGTTGCACAAGGCTAACTTTAGTAGATATCTCTAACTGTATTAGCCATTGCTAACATCATTCTAAAAAAGACGATCAGATCTCGACCATCTCAGCGTCCGCCTTGCGCAGCGAAAGCTCGTAGCCTCTTACGGTGACCTCTACCGGGTCTCCGAGCGGAGCTACCTTGCGGATATAGATCTCAGTACCCTTTGTGATACCCATATCCATTATTCTGCGCTTTATCGCGCCCTCACCGGTGAGTTTCTTCACGGTGACGGTCTCGCCTACCTTTGCATCTCTTAATGTAGCCATGCAAACCTTCCTCCTTATTTTATAAAGTAACCCGACCCTGGGGTCAGGGCGTCAGACCATTATCTTTGCAGCCATTTCCTTGGATACGGCTACGCGGGATTCCTTGACATTCACGATAACGTTGCCGGCGATCTCGCTGACGACGGTCACAGAACCGCCTGCGACAAATCCCAGGCTCTCCAGGAACTTCCTCGTTTCGGGGCTTCCGCCGACCTTCTTTATCATGTTTTCTTCACCTACAGAGGCTAGTGTGAGCGGCATCATATGTTTACCTCCTTTGTTCTTTTGTTCTGTTGTCCTGCTATCCTACACAATTAGGTGGAACTAATCACAGTTCCAAAAGAAATGTTAGATTTCTCTAACCGAGTTATATAATACTACATTGTTTCGAATTTGTCAAGGGATTTCAACGCGTGAAACGTGTTTTTCCGGTTTTTTGTGACTAACGCAGTTAGCAGAGGCAAACCAGAGAGTTAGTTTTGTGCAATTCCTACAAAAAGCCTCGGTCATATCATTATCCCGTAATCTGAATCATCTGGCGTACTGCTCGAGCACGGTCTTGAGCGCATTAACGCTGGCGTTGTGGATCCTTGCGACTGGTATTCCGTGTTTCTCGGACTTCTGGTTTACCAGATTCACCATCTTATGTGAACATGTGTTCGTGAAAACCACCATCAGATCCGGTGTTCCGAGTTTGGACGAAAGATCGGCGGGCATCTGGGTGAATACCTTCGCCTTGCATCGGTAGCTCTCGCAGATGTCCTTGTAGCGGGAGGCCATGCGGTCGTTGCCGCCTATTACTACTACGCTCATTGTGTTCCCTTTCTGTTAGCCGAAACTAACCAAATGCCGCACTTCCCTGCTGGAAAACGGCAGTAAATAACGTCGGTCATGGAGTTATTCTCCACTAACTGAATTGTACCATAGAATACGGCGGTTTGTCAAGGGGGTAAAGCGGATTTTTTTGGCTCGGGAAGGCTCCTACGGGAGAAATAAGAAAATTGTGTGAAAATTTATTAAACTCGCTTGACAAATTAATAATCTTGTGGTAGAATTAATAATGCAAGGAGGTGGCTGATACGGATAAGAACATATACAGCCTGGTGCTCTCGGACGACGTTATCGACGAGATAGACAGCATGGCAAGAAGCGCGGGGCTGAGCCGCTCCGCAATGGTGAACCAGATCCTGGCGGAAAAAACCCGCTGCATAACTCCGGAAATGCGCGTAAAGCAGATCACGAACGCGATACGCGAAGCGGTCGGCGGCGAGTTTTACCTAGCGCAGCAGCCCTCACCGGCGACAGTCGCGTGCAGGACGGCGCTGAAGTACCGCTATAAGCCGACTCTCCGCTACTCCGTGGAGCTTTTCGCAGTGGCGAGAAAGCGCACCGGCGAGCTGAAGGTTTCGGTAAGGTCGCAGAGCGGCCAGCTCAACGACGACCTCACAGGGTTCTTCCAGTGCTGGGTGAAGCTCGAGCAGAAGTACCTCGCGGACAAGATCACGCACGACCTGATGTTCCGCATTGAGCCCGGCAAGTTCGTCCGGACGCTGAATCTCCCGCCGAAGGAGGTCTCCGACGAGAGGCTCGGTCAGGCGGTCGCCGCGTACATGGAAATGCTTGACGAGACCATGAAGCTCTACTTCTCCTACCTCCCGGACGCAGTAAGCGGCGCAAGGGCGGCGGAGCGCTGCTACGTAAGACTTCTGCCGGAGCAGGAGTTCATCATCTGAAAAAAGGCAAAACTATTATAATACGAGCAGGTGCGGGTCTTTCGGGACGCGCACCAGTTCAGCAGACAAAGGAGGCATTTGTATGAATCCTAACAAGTACACGAAAAAATCCCTCGAAGCGGTACAGTCCGCGCAGGACATCTCGGTAAGCTACCAGAACAACTGCGTTGAGCAGGAGCATCTCCTGTACGCGCTTCTTACCCAGGACGGCAGTCTTGCTTCGCAGATCCTGACTAAAATGAACATCGACGCCAACGCGGTACAGCAGGCGGCTCTCCACTTCATTGAGGGCATGCCGAGGGTTTCCGGCAGCGGCAGGGAGGCAGGCAAGATCTACGTTTCCCCCGACCTCGACAAGACGTTCACCGAGGCGGAGTCCCAGGCGGAGCGCATGAAGGACGAGTACGTCAGCGTGGAGCACCTGCTCCTTGCGCTCGCGGAGAAGCCCTCCAGCGGAGTTGCCGGAATATTCCGCAGCTTCGGCGTGACCAAGGATAAGCTGCTCAAGGCGATATCCGAGATACGCGGCTCCGCGAGAGTGACCTCCCAGGAGCCGGAGGAGACCTACGACGTGCTGAACAAGTACGGTCAGGATCTCGTTGAGCTTGCGCGCCAGAACAAGCTCGACCCGGTTATCGGCAGAGATAACGAGATAAGAAGCGTTATCCGTATTCTTTCCCGTAAGACCAAGAATAACCCCTGCCTCATCGGCGAACCCGGTGTCGGCAAGACCGCTATAGTCGAGGGTCTGGCTCTGCGTATCGTGCGCGGCGACGTTCCCTCGAACCTGAAGGACCGCAAGCTGTTCTCGCTGGATATGGGCGCGCTCATCGCCGGTGCAAAGTACCAGGGCGAGTTTGAGGAGCGTCTGAAGGCAGTGCTCAATGAGGTCAAGAAGAGCGAAGGCCGTATCCTGCTGTTCATTGATGAGATCCACCTCATCGTCGGCGCCGGCAAGAGCAACGGCGCAATGGACGCCGGCAACCTTCTGAAACCTATGCTGGCGCGCGGCGAGCTTCACTGCATAGGCGCGACCACCCTCGACGAGTACAGCAAGTATATCGAGAAGGACCCCGCGCTTGAGCGTCGTTTCCAGACCGTTATGGCGAACGAGCCTTCCGTAGAGGATACCATATCCATACTGAGAGGTCTGAAGGAGCGCTACGAGGTATTCCACGGCGTAAAGATCCACGACAACGCGCTTATCGCGGCGGCTACGCTCTCCAACAGGTACATCACCGACCGGTTCCTGCCGGATAAGGCGATAGACCTCGTGGACGAGGCATGCGCGATGATACGCACCGAAATGGACAGCATGCCGCAGGAGCTTGATGAAATAAGCCGTTCCATCATGCAGGACGAGATCGAGGAAGCGGCTCTGAAAAAGGAGACCGACAAGCTTTCTCAGGAGCACCTCGCGGATATACAGAAGGAGCTTGCCGAGAAGCGCGAGAAGTTCAACGCGATGAAGGCAAAGTGGCAGAACGAGAAGAACGCCATCAGCAAGGTGCAGGATCTCCGCAAGGAGATAGAAGCCACCAACGGCGAGATCGAAAAGGCAAAGCGCGAATACAACCTGAACAAGGCGGCGGAGCTGCAATACGGCACCCTGCCGAAGCTCCAGTCCGAGCTTGCCAAGGAAGAGGAGCTTGCAGAGCAGGCTAAGAGCGATTCCCTGCTCCGCGACAAAGTAACCGAGGACGAGATCGCGCGTATCGTTTCCCGCTGGACCGGCATTCCGGTAACGAAGCTGGTAGAGGGCGAGCGCGAGAAGATACTCGCACTGGGCGACACGCTCCACAAGAGAGTCATCGGTCAGGACGAGGCGGTCGACCGCGTGACCGAGGCGATCATGCGCTCCCGTGCAGGTATCAACGACCCGAAGAAGCCGCTCGGCTCCTTCCTGTTCCTCGGTCCTACCGGCGTGGGCAAGACCGAGCTTGCTAAAGCGCTCGCGGAGGCTCTGTTTGACGACGAGCACAGCATCGTACGTCTCGACATGAGCGAATATATGGAAAAGTACAGCGTGTCCAGACTTATCGGCGCGCCTCCAGGATATGTAGGCTACGAAGAAGGCGGTCAACTCACCGAGGCAGTACGCCGCAAGCCCTACTCCGTCGTTCTGTTCGACGAGGTGGAGAAAGCTCACCCCGATGTGTTCAACGTGCTGCTCCAGGTGCTCGACGACGGCAGAATAACCGACGGTCAGGGCAGAACCGTAGATTTCCGCAACACGATAATCATACTGACTTCAAACCTCGGCTCGCAGTATATCCTCGACGGCATCAACGAGCAGGGCGAGATCTCCGAGGAAGCGCGGAAGTCCGTGGATATGCTGCTCAAGCAGTCGTTCAGACCGGAGTTCCTCAACAGACTTGACGAGATCGTGTTCTACAAGCCGCTCCGCAAGGAGGAGATATTCAAGATCATCGACTTGCTGGCAGCTTCCCTCAAGGCTCGCCTGAAGGACAAGCAGCTTGACCTTAACATCACCGACGCCGCAAAGCAGGCGATAGTCGACGCAAGCTACGACCCGAGCTTCGGCGCACGTCCGCTCAAGAGGTATATCCAGCGCAACGTTGAGACCATCGTCGCTAAGGAGATACTCCGCGGCGAGGTTCACCAGGGCGATATTATCGTTATCGACGCAGTCGGCGGCGAACTCACCCCGATGGTTCAGCATGCGGAATAATTCCGCATAACAAAGCCGTTTTCGCGGTTTGAATACTAATGTGCCGCCCCGGAAGGTCAACTCCCGGGGCGGCATTTTGTCTATAATTCAACTGGTAATTTCAGTATTTTTTGTCTAATATGCGAACTTCACCAGCGGAAAAGTTAACGAAAAATTAATTTTCGCATGGTATCATATTTATTGTGGAACACTGGCTGAGATAATGGCAGGTGAGGTTAATTATGAAAACAGGACTTATATTAGAAGGCGGCGCCGTAAGGGGAATATTCACAGCGGGAGTTCTTGACCACCTTATGGAAAACGGGATATACTATCCCTACGTATGCGGAGTTTCCGCAGGCGGCGGCAACGCGATGAGCTACGTTTCAAGGCAGATAGGGCGCACCGCGCGGCAGATAAACGCTCCGAAATCGGAATCCTACTTCGGATTCAAGCAGTTTGTTGAGGTTCACAAGATAATCAACCTCGACAAAATGGCGTTCGAGTACCCCTACAAGCAGTTCCCCTTCGACTTTGATACATATTTCAAGAGCGGAATAGACGTGGAGTACGCGTGTACCTGCTGTGAGACCGGCAAGGCGGAGTTCTTCTCCGAATCCTCCGACGAGCAGAAGCTGCTGACCATCGTCAAGGCGACCTGCTCCGTGCCTATGCTCTGCGACCCGGTGGAGATAAACGGAAAGCACTACCTCGACGGCAGCATCGCAGATTCCATACCGATACAGCACGCGCTCGACATGGGCTGCGACCGCGTTGTTATCGTCCTGACGAAGCCGGACGCCAACGTACCGCCGACGAACTACGCAAAATTCCGCCAGGTGATCTCCCACATGTACAAGGACTACCCGGCGTTCATTGAAGCCTGCATGGAGCGCGTTGACAACTACAACCGGAACATCGCGCTGATGGATAAGCTCCAGGCAGAGGGAAAGGCGTTCGTTATACGCCCGCAGATTCCGACCATAAGCAAGTTCGAGCAGGACAGCCGCAAGATAATGGAGCTGTACCGCCACGGTTACACCCTGATGGACAAGCGCCTGATGGAACTTGTGGAGTGGAACGAGGGCAAACCCGCAGCCGAGCCTGCCGGAGATTCCGAGCTGGCAAAAGACCAGGCTGTTCCCAGCGAGTTTGCCGGGGAAGAAAACGTTCTGCTGGCTTCCGGCTGAACGGAATAACCGAATAACCAAGCCGCGATGTATCACATAGCGGCTCTTTTGGCATAATATATGGTGTTGAAAGGGGTAATCATATGAGGAAATTTACAGCGCTGATGATCGTTTCAGCAATAGTAATGTGTACAGGCTGCCGCGCGAATACTTCCGAGGGTGCCGGAGGTCTGACCAATACCAGCGCGTCTGCGGCGGATACGTCCACGGCTCCGGCTGAAACTGAGAAAACTCCTACAGCGGAGCCTGAGAAAACCAGCACGGCTGAGGAAAACAGCACTCTCAGCGGATCCGGCACGTCGGAAAAGACCCCGGACGGTCATTTTGATATCGGAACGCACTCCGCGATATGGCGCGGCGCGGACAGCTACTACGTATTCTATCCGGACGGCACCGGCGGCTGCACGATGAGCTTCGAAAACGGAACCGGAGTCGCATTCGAGTACGAGACGAACCCGGACGGCTCCACGACATTCCACATGGGCGCGGCGGATAACTCGATAAACTCGGAAGCAGTAAACAATCCCGACGGCACCATGAGCATTGAATGGAGCGACGGAAGAACCGAGCTGTTCACTCCGGTCAACGCCAATGCGGAGGAATTCACGTTCTACACCAACCAGGAGCTGCAATACATCGCACTGGCTTACTACGGGGCGCAGACTGGGTACTATCCCCAGCACTCCGGGGTGCAGTCCAACGACGACGGAACTGCCTCCATTCAGCTTTACGACATTATGGAAGACCACAACTCCACCTCCGCATGGTATACGATCGACCGCGTGACACTCACCGGCACCGACGACATCTCAGGCGATACGGTCGACATGACCGCTTACGCGGACGCGGCACAGCAGGCTTACCAGTAATAATATCGCCGGGACTTCGCAAAGCCCCGGTGATTTTTATATGCGGTCTGATGGTCTGGTGGCCTGGCTTTCCGGCTTACTGCATTTTCCGCAGGAGCTGCTCCATCTCGCGTATCCCGCAGGTCTGCGAGGAGATTATAGCGTCCAGCATCGGGCGAATCTCCCTGCACAGCGGATATTGCAGGGCGTTCTCGGACATGAGAACCGCGCCGCGGTGATGAGGTATCATCTCCCGCATGAAGTCCGCGGCTATGCAGCCAGTAGTGCAGGCGCCCTTCATCTGCTCAAACATTATCCCGGTGATATCCCGGAAGCGCCGCTGATAGCCGCACAGCTCCTGGCTGCAGTTCTTCACCTGGGAGCAGCACTCCAGCGCGGACTGCATGTTCTCTATGCTTTTGGTCTGCGATGTGATTATGTTCTCTGCGATACACCGCACCGGTCTGAACCGGGAGTGCTCAAGCAGATTCCGGGACATCTCAATTGCGGCGCGGTGGTGCGGTATCATCTGCATGATAAAGTTCTGCGATATGCTGCACCCAAGCTGCGCGTTGGTCATTTCGTCAATCATTGTATCGAGGATCTCACGGTAGCGGCGGAGGTACTCCGCGGCTCCGCTTTCTGTTGTGTTCATAGGCGGCTCCTTTCAGAATTTTGATGTACTATTATATGCACTCCAGCGTTTTCCGGTGAATATCTCGCGGGATTTCGGGTATTATATATCCACAAACCGCATTGCAGAGCGGTTTCCCCTGCCATCTCAAAAAAATTTAAAAAATAATCAGTTTTTTTCAAAAAAGCTATTGACAAATCTTATTTCCTGTGATATAATATTATACGTTAAGTCACCAGGGTAAACGAAATGACTGAACGAAATATTGCGGTGTCGCCAAGCGGTAAGGCAGATGACTCTGACTCATCCATTGCGAGGGTTCAAATCCTTCCACCGCAACCAAATACAACAAAAAGATTGCACAGTCCGAAAGGACGGTGCAATCTTTTTGTTATATACAAAGATATTTTTATAAGACACGGAGCAGTTCCTGTTGGAGCAATTACCGCCATGTGATTATATACGATTGTTTCACTCCTGCGTTACTCTTTTAACTTTGACGAGGTTATTACGCGGACGAGGTCAACGCGAAAGCGCCCTTGTTAACAGGGGGCACCGTGTACAGACTCAGGCGGTCGCGATACCCATCAAATCCCGCTTGAGCGCAATTTCAGTATGTCTCGCTCGACGATCTTTCCGGAGTTCTTCCCCTGGATAAGACGAAGGATCCAACGCTGGAGGTTGACACCGATCCATCAATAGTAATACCCACTGACGCGGTTACTGTTACCGACGTTCCGGGAGAGGCAGACCAGACACTCACGCAGCTAAAGACAAATACCCGGCTTGATATAGATATTCCTTCCCTTATCGCTAGTAAATTCCCGTTCTGCATTCCCTTCGACCTTATCCGGATCATGTCCGTTCTGGGCGCTGATCCAGTAGCTCCGGTGTTCCGGATACCCATTTCAACGGATATGAAGAATCTGGAGCCGTTCGCAGGTAATCAGACGATCGGAGAAATTCCGGAGGACTTCGAGCCGATGTTTGAAATCGATGAGGAACTAGTTATAGATCTTTCCTGCATTCCCCTTGTGCAGCCTATATGCTACACGGTATTCATCATTAGCTTTGTGGTGCTGCTTATCTACATCACGCCGAAGATGATCAATCATTAAGGGGGGAATAATGTGGAATCCACAGTAAAAGGAATCTGGAACGCTATAACAGATGTTCTTGACGATATCGTCAACGCTATCGTCCTTCTTCTCCCCGACAGCCCGTTTAAAGATGTGGAGATCCCCGCCGAAGTCAAGCAGCTATTCGGCTACGTGAATTACTTCGTTCCGGTGACCGCTATGCTTGCGATCGGAACTACATGGCTTACGGCTATCGGCGTGTATTATCTATATCAGACTATACTCAGATGGGCGAAAACAATCAAGTAAACGCGCATGGGGCTGCGAGCGTGCGAGCGGGGCGCCCCATGCGCATTGGAGTTGATTTTTTATGACCATACAAGAAATGTATGATATGTTTCTCCTTGAGCAGGAGTTCCGGAATAACAGCCCGGTTACAATCTCATGGTATAAAGATCAGCTGACGGAGTTTTTCAAGTGGCTCGGCTCCGAGGATCCAGCAGACTTGAATCTGCTGAAATTCAAGCAATAAGGTGTTTTCCTCAAATCTCAGAACAAGCGAAACGGCGATAAGCTTTCCAGCAGCTCAGTTCATGGAGCAATGCGAGCCGTTAAGGCTTTTTATAATTTCTGTATCGGCGAAGATTACCTCGAAGACTTCTCCCGACAGCTTCGTTTGCCAAAAGTTCATTGCAAGGAGCAGTTGATCTTAGATGATCAAGAAATACTGCTGCTGATCAGAACACTTGAAAGTTCCGGAAGCCACTACGCCGAACGAAACAAGTGCTTTATCTTGCTCATGCTTGACAGTGGACTGCGCCGGGGCGAGATTCCCCGGATCAACGTTAGTGATATCAGCTTTTCCACTCGTTCAATGATCGTTCGCGGAAAAGGCAGCAAACAACGTCTGATTCCCATGGGAGAAAAGACATGTGCGCAGCTGCTTGATTATCGGCTTCGTTTCCGTCATTCCGCTGGCAGTTCCGAGCCGTTCTTCGTCGATCAAACCGGGGGCAGATGTTCCGACAACCTCGTTAAACTTGTATGTCAGCGCCTGAAGGAGCAAACCGGAATAGAACGGCTTCACCCGCATTTACTCCGGCACACGTTCGCCACGTATTACCTGGCTGACGGCGGAGATCTGGAGACCCTCCGGCTTATCCTCGGACACAGCGACATTCAGACAACGCAGATGTATCTGCATTTAGCGTTTAATTTGAAGCTCCGGCGCAGCCGGCATAACTCGCATATTGATAAGCTATTCGATCACTGACACCTTTTTGTAATTTGCCCAGATACAGCGAAAGCGCCTTGCATGCCGTGAATGGCTCTGCAATGCGCTTTCAGAAATCTGTGATATCGTGACCAAATAGATTTGACCACTTGCGTAGATTTTGAAAAACCATAAAACTGCATTGTAAAAGACCTGCTAAGAAAAATAAACTCCAAAATTAAAAAAATTAAAAATGGTACAAGAAAACTGACCGCCGAATGTGAAAAATTTTTGACGAGCCGAACAATTGTTATGTGGTTAAATTAAGAGTCAAACACCTCATTTAGCGTCGAAAAAAATCATATCACATTTGACAGTAATCTGTCGAAATTGGGATTTGGCTTCTAAGCAACTTTCGACAATGTTTGCGGACAGAGAAACCGCATAATTGGATTTGCTTTGCAATCCACCTATTGTTTGATCAGGTTTGCATTTACACAAAATTTTATGGAGTGCCTAAAAAATACCGTTATTGTCATATTAATCAGAGCAAAATCAAACAATTGAATAATTCCGCAAGTGACTAACACTTTATATCTCAGGTTTCTTCTTTGTCATATATGCAAGATATGGATTTACCTTTTCTAACCGTTTCATTATTTCAGTTGCATTGGCATTACTATTTTTCAAGTATAATTTATATGCTAATGCTAAGTGATCCTCGTCATCGTCTTTCTCCAATAACAAACATTTTTCTATAGCTGATTCCGCTTGAGAAACATCTGTTTCTTTTAATATTATAGCTTTATTATAATAAAAAGATGCCTCATCAGGATAGTATTCTATTGCCTTATTAATTGCTTCTAAAGCATATTCTAAGTACTTTGTTATTTCCTTATTTGAAGATATATATGCTCCATAATACAAGCGGTTTAATTGGTTGTATGCCCCACCCTTTATTTTAGTGGTGACATCCTTTTTCGTTATTTCATCCAAACAAGATTTTGCAAACTCAATATTTTCCTCTTCAATGTTCATACGGTTACAGTAACCAATATATGACGAAATACAATCGTATTGAACTTGAACACTTGAGGTGGTAGAAATATATTCCCAATTATCTTTTATATAATTGGCAGCAACCTTTGATCCCAACGAACAAGATTGAGATATGGCAGCTTCAATAAAATAATCTTTCGGTATTGTTTGCTCAAGTCGAGGCAACAAGCCCTCAACCAGTTTCACATCTTGATTTGTTAACGCATAATTAAACGCTTGAGTAGGCGACAGTCTCTCCAAAATATCTCCTAAATCATTATTTGGTACCGTTGATAGCTGAAAATTAGGAGACAAGCCATTCTTTACTAATATATCAATTTTTTGTTCAATGTGACGTATTGATTCCGCAATGGAACTTATACTATCAGTGCCTTCATCTCTTGAGAAACCGGTCTCAATTAATCCAGCTACAAACCGTTCTAGTACTTCCTGTGATTCTTTGGCTGTTTTTAGTGATGATAAATCATATTGTATAGTCCTAATTCCAGCAATATCGAATGGAAGTTTTTCACCACTTTTGACCATCATAATATATGGCTTTCCGTTACCATGACGCATTCCACATTCGTACATGACATTTGGATTCATACCTGTAACGTCAATTATACATAAATCAGATGTTTTTATTAAAGTAAGAATATCAGAATTAATACTGCCCGAACTATACAGTCGATCTGCACGTACAATATTATCGGGCGAAAAGTTGCAGTTCCTTAATGCAGGTATAACTAGATATTCTAGAAGAGCATCAGCTGCCTCTCGTATCTTACTATTGGGCTCTCCAACTGGTGAAATGACAAAACAATTGTATTCATTTGACATAATACTACCTCCACATTGATAATTATACTGACTTTCTATTCAACGAAAGTGCTCTGTACTATATGCCTTAATGGCATTGATAACATATTTAGGGAAAAATCCAATATAACTTGCAATCATAAGATGTTTAAGGGTACTTCCTTAATCTTCGGATGCAACCCCAAAATGCCATTTCTTAAAGGTTGTCAACGTTATATAATATACAATTATCCGTACTTGGACAATTTTACTTATGTATTATTATAATATACTTTGACAATTTTTTCAATACCGTTTTGCACAAGATGTCGAAATATTGCGTGAACGGCAACAAAATCTCTTTTTTAGACAAAATACGACACCGGTATTTATGTAGATTCACATAGGTTTGACATGAAATTTATCTGTATAGTTACGCTCATATGTAACTATACAGATAAAGCCGAACGGGTAAGAACCGTCCGACTTTATCTGACAAGCTGCATTTCCTTCCTCTACATTCCCATTGCCATGCCCTCGTCCTGATCCTCATAAAGTTCTTCGTCCTCATCGACATCCTCAGCTTCAAAATCGTCTGAAACAGCGGTGTCATCCTGTTCCTTGGGCTGTTCCCCGACTTCCTCAGAAACGCTCTCATAATCGCTCACAACAGCTGTTTCCTGCCGTTCTGCGTGTTCCTCTGTCACTCTCTCGAACTCGGTCGGAGTCTCGTTCACGGCTGCGCGCTGCGTCAGATCGCGCTCGATCTCGTTTTCAATCAAGCCAATCACGAACTGCTTCTGAGTCATGTTGTTGCGCTGCAGATAATCCTTAATTTTTTGAAAAAGTTCTTCCGGCACCTGAAACGCCATCGTTCTCATATTACCCATTGATTTTTCCTCCTTGATATTAAATCTGGGGTGGAGTTCGTCCTGAAGTGCCAGGGTAACGAAATCCGCCATTGTCATTTCATGAGCTTCAATGTACTTGTTTGGCCTCCGCATGAAGTTCTGCGTCAATCTTGACGGTAACACCTTTCTTTTCATTCGTTGACATTGTTATCGCTCCTATCCATAAATTTTCTAAGGCAACACCGCACAAAACGAGTAGACGCAGAATTACCAAAGTGATATAATAAAAGTATGAACAAACAAATAAGCCAGTCCACCCTGAATGATGAATTGTCGCAGGTGCGGACAAAGAAAAAAGAATTTCTTGAACAGATAGAGCGCATAGTGCCCTGGGGAGAATGGCTGAGCCTGATAAAGCCGTGCTATTATAAAGGAGAGCGCGGCAACAAACCCTATGATTTGGAACTTATGCTGAGAATCTATTTGATACAGAATTTATACGACCTCGCCGATGAAGCAACAGTAAACGAGGTTATCGACAGCCGCGCGTTTTCGGATTTTTGCGGAGTAGATTCAAGCAATCAGGTTCCTGACGGAGATACGCTGGGACGTTTTCGCAATCTACTTATAAAAAACGAGCTTCAAGATAAGCTGTTCAAGCAGGTTGTGGATTTGCTGACAGAACGCGGACTTATTCTGAAAAAGGGAACAATCGTTGATTTTACGATAATTTCTGCGCCATCATCAACCAAGAATGCAAACAGGCAACGCGACCCCGAGGCTCATCAGGTGAAAAAGGGTAATATGTGGTATTTTGGCTACAAAGCCCATGCAGGTGTTGACGAAAAGAGCGGACTTGTCCACACGTTAAAAGTAACTCCGGCAAACCAACATGACGTAACAATGACCTCGGAGCTTATGCACGGTGATGAAGAAAGGCTGTACGGTGACAGCGGTTATCTAGGCGCAGACAAGCGTGAAAATGCGATTTTGAAAAACCAGTCAGGCAAGAAAATCAAATATATAATTAACCGTCGTCCATCGCAAACAAAGGATTTATCAGCAAGAGCAAAGGGGCAAATCAAGCGTCGAGAACGCGAGAAGTCATCGGTCAGAGCAAAGGTTGAACACGTTTTCGCAGTTATCAAAAAACAGCTTCGGTATCGAAAAACACGCTATCGAGGTCTGCGAAAACAGACTGCAAAATTGAATATAATGTTTGCTTTGGCAAACCTGATCCTGGCTGACAGACCTTGTCTGACGGCTTGATTCAGTGCGCCTTGGCGGACATTTTAAGAGATACACTGGCATTTACCGAATGTTTGAAACTGTGTCCCGTTTTTGGGGGCGATTATGCGGTGTTGCCCTAAAGCAAAATTCCGCGATATCTTCTATCGCGGAACCAGTTTCTGCCGCTTCGATCAGAAGCATTTCATAAAGCCATGTTGGGATTTCAATTTCCATTTAAGTCCTTTCTGATTTCAAACCCGCCCTTAAACCTCACCGTAATGGCATCCTTGCTCGCGACCGTGATTTTTTCGATAAGCTGTCGTGCCGCAACGTCATCATATTCAATCAAGGTAAAATCCTCTTGTCCGAGCCGTTCCAATATTGTATTCACTTCATCCGAACCGCGCTGTGTTGCCGCCTGTTTCGCCTTTTCGGTTTCGATGAACTCCCGCAGCATTTTCATCTCTTCGCTGAATTTCGCAATATCCGACATCGCGTTTTCCGCCGTTTCGGGTACGGTTGCAAGCTTTATCAGCTCGTCCATATTCCGCGCAAGCTCGTCAATCCGCTGCTGTGCCGCATGAACGCTCCCGTTTTGATTTTGGTCAAGCGCCTCAATTATGCTTTCGCGCAGAGCCTTTGCCACATCGTCCTTGACCTCGCAAAACTCGTTTATTGCGCTCACAATCGCTCTGTGGAACGCCTGTTCATCTACAGTCGGTGAACTGTGACATTTTTTCTTGCCGTACTGAATCCTACTCACACACCGCCATTTGATTTCCTTGAAGCCCTTCGCCGTCCAAGTAACTCGACGGTAATGCTCCCCACATTCGCCGCAGATGAGCAGTTCCGAGAGCGCGTATTTGGCACTGTATTTTCCTTGTCCGGTCTTGGTAAGTTTGTCGGCAATCGTCCGCTTCGCCGAGCGCCGTGCCATTTCTTCCTGCACCCGATTAAAATCGGTGCGGGAGATAATCGGCTCGTGATGGTTCTTCACAAGGTACATCGGAAGCTCACCGTTGTTCTTTCGCGTCTTTTTCGTAATGCAATCGGTCACATACGTTTTTTGCAGAAGCGCATCTCCCGTATATTTCTCATTGGTCAGAATCCGCTGAACTACCGTTTTTCGGTATGGCGAACTGCCCCCTTTTGTAGTCAAACCCTTTTCGTTCAGCCTGTCAGCAATCAGATTCATGCTCATTCCATCAAGGTAGCAGCGATATATTTCTTTGACAACCTCGGCTTCTTCGGGAATTATTTCCGCGTTTCCGTCGTGACCTTTTCGGTAGCCGAGCAGCCTCGCGTACTGCATCGGCACATTTCCGTTCTTGAAGCTCTGTCGCACTCCCCAGGATACGTTTTTGCTGATGGACTCCGACTCAGCTTGGGCGAAGCACGACATAATTGTTATCAGCATTTCGCTTTCCGCAGTCAAAGTGTTGATGTTTTCTTTTTCGGATATAACAGCAATTCCAAGAGCTCTCAGTTCTCGTATATAACCAAGACTATCGACGGTATTCCGTGCGAACCGTGAGAGTGATTTCGTGAGAATAATATCGATTTTTCGCTGTCGGCAGAGCCTTATCATTTTAAGGAACTCGGGGCGTTTTTTGGCTTGAGTACCCGAAATTCCCTCGTCCGCAAAGATCCCCGCCATCTGCCATTCGGGATTTTGATTGATTTTTTCGGTGTAGTATCCGATCTGCGCCTCGTAGCTCGTTTTCTGTTCCTCATCGTCGGTGCTGACGCGGCAGTATGCAGCCACTCTTAAGCATTTTGCCGCTTGCTTGTTTTCCTCGCTAGATTTTGCAGGGATTACGACTACCCGCATTTCGCCTTGTGCCAATGTTTGCATCATCTTCTCACCACACTTATTGTCGCATATTTCAATTGAGCGCATCTTACTATAAGTGCTTCAACCTTTTCCTTATCAGTATCTTCCGAATTGATTAACCGATTGATTTCATTAGTCATGCGCTGAATCTCGTCAGTCGGCTCATATTCTGTGAACACTGTTTCCTGCTGCCGCGGCTCATTCTGCGGAGCGGGTTTGCGGTATGTATTCCGTTCTGCCTTTATCAGAGCCGCCAGCCGGAAGTCCTCTGAAGTTATAATCTGCGGATAACCGTTCTCGCCGACATATTTTCGGTTTTCAAGCACTCGGCAGACCATGTTCTTATTCCAAACCGCCTTGCCCGTATTATACGGTATCCTCATTTCTGCCGCTATTGTTTTTAGCGACTTGCCGCCTATGTATTTTTTAAATATTTCCTGTACTGTTTCTGCTTCGGGAGCGTTCAACGCATATTTTCCGTTCACCATGCAATATCCAAATGGTATATTTCGATTTTTCACCATTTTCTTACCTCATAATCTGTTCCACAAAGCCAATTCCGCCAATCAATTCAAATCGAATTTTCGATTCTGACAGCACCGTGATTTTCTCAACTATCTGCCCGAACTTGATTTCATCGAATTCGGTAATCGTTTCTGCTCTCTCGAATATCCCGATCAGCTTTCGAAACTTTCCCAATATTCTTCCATTCTCATCATCCTCTTCAAAAGCATCCAGACGCTTTTGCAATGAATCGATATTCTTTTCAAGCGCGGCGGCTTTTTCCGTATAGTAAGCGGCATCAAGAATTCCCTTCGACCTCAGTCCGGCAATCAAATATGCCTGTTCTCTTGATTCGGCTAGTTCTTTGCGTAACTGAACAATCTGCGCATTTTCTCTCATTTTCAGATTAAACAATTCTTGAATTTGCCGCTGCAAAGGCACTAATATCACCTTATAATTTTGCAGCAGTTTGTTGAACATCACGATAAATGCTCCGTATATCTCACGTTCGTCAATCTGCTTGGCGGAGCATTTATCGGCGGAGGAATCGTGATTTCGGCAGACCCAGCAGACTCTGCTTCCCCGCTCCTTTCTTTTGTAAAGCGTTCCGCACTCTCCGCAGTAAATCTTCTTCCGCAGCGGATATGATTGCGTCGTTTTGCCTTTGTGCGCCCTGCCCTTTCGCTCAATGAGCCGCTGTACGCTCTGAAAGACCTCCCTTGATATAATTGCTGGATGTGTTTCGGAAACATAGTATTTATCACGCTCTCCCCTGTTTTCACGGCAGTCGAACGGAAGTGTGTCGGTAGTATACCATTTATGAAAAATCGAGTCGCCGGTATACTTTTCGTTTGTAAGAACATATTTCACCGTAGCAAGCTTTACCCGATATTTCTCGGCAAGCCACTCCGCGCTCACGCCGTTCAGATAGTCCGAAAAAATGCCGCGGACAATCTCCGCTTTTTCTTTGTCAATTACAAATTTACCGTTTTCACGGATATATCCGAACGGTACCGCGCTCGGGACATAGCTTCCGTCTGCCATACGCTTTTGAAAACCCATGCGGACATTTCGCGAGATCGACATGGATTCCTCTTGGGCGAACTGGCTGTATATCGCCAGCATCATTTCCGAGCTTATCTCGCCCGTATCGATATTTTCTTTTTCAAAGTATACCGATATGCCGAGGGTTTTCAGCTCGCGCACAGCCTCAAGGCTGTCTTTGGTGTTTCGCGCGAACCTCGATATGGATTTCGTGAGTATTCGATCGATTTTCCCTTTGCGGCAGTCGCTCATCAGTCTTTGAAACTCGGTGCGTTTCGCCGCCGATGTTCCGGTGATACCCTGATCGGCGTACATATCGACAAATACCGCATCGGTGCTGTTCTGGAGCAGCTCGGTGTAATAGCGAATCTGCGCCGCGAAGGAGTTGAGCTGATCCTCGCTGTCGCTCGATACTCGGGCGTAGGCGGCGGTTCTGACGATTTCGTCCGCATGATTTTTAGCAGGTATGATTGTAATTTCCGCCATCTCATCACTCCCTTTCACAACACAGTATACCGAAACGATTCGGGTTTATCTATCACCAATGCCACTAAAATATCTGCGGCGGTTTGTATCATAACCAACAAAAGCGGACATGGGTTCAAACATCCGAAAGCCGCTTTATGACAGCACTTTCGATTTTCCTGCGCTGCGCCTCGGTTATGAGATTTTCGCCCAACAGTTTATCCAGAAAATTTTGGCACAAATAGAATTTGTACCTTATGATTGCTTCTTGCTCCATATTGCTCCTCAGTTATACTTTGAATTTAACCCCACACTGATTTTCAGCGCACGGTCGACCTCGTCCATTGTGAAATCGTTGAGCCTGCCGACATAATCAGTCAACCGCGATTTGTCTAGCACGCGGATTTGTTCGAGCATAACGCTTGAGTTCTGTGGCAGACCGGAGTTTCCCGCGAACGTATATACGTGGACGGGAAGCCTGTTCGGAATGCGCTTTGTGGTAATCGGCGCAGCTATCGTCGTGCCGCTGTGCTTGTTGCCTTTATTGTTTTGAATGATGAGAACGGGACGGACTCCGCCCTGTTCGCTGCCGATGATCGGCTCTAAGTTTGCAAGGTAGATTTGTCCTCGCCTAATTTTTCTGTCCATATTTTTTCCTTTCGGTAATAAAGCAAAAACGGATGACAGCCGTCATCCGTTTTGTCGTTATTCAATTGTTCATTGCACGGTTTGTTCCGCCTATTCGACGTCCTCATTGGTGAGCTTTCCGGTTTTCTTGTATCTCAGACCGTCCTCCGAAAAGCATACTTCCTCACCGAAAACATAATCACCTTGAAAAAACGCCGTTATGTCCATTTCTAGTGCCTCAATGATTCGACAAGCAATCTGAAAGGAGCAGGTCATAATATTTCGTTCCCCACTCTCAAACTTCTGATACTGCTGAAGAACAATGTGCGCCTTGTCCGCAACCTGCTGCTGGGTCATGCCGAGAATCACTCTCCTTTCCCGTAAAATTGACTTTTCCTCGAAATGACATATTTGAAAACCGCTTAAATCCATTTTAATTTCTCCATTCTTTGCAACCATTTGAGTGTAATTGTATTATACACTCCTTTGACTGTAATGTCAAGAGGATTTTTAAGATTTTTTATGGTTATTGAAATATGTATGGAGAAATGCGCGAAATAACTCCGCGCATTTCTCCTTATATTTTAAAGCGGATTTTTCCGCTGTTTGCCTGTAAATACCTGTCGTATTTGCCCCGCTCCCCCGACTAAATCGGAGCGTAGCTGCCCCGAGGGAATATTTCAGACCGCCGCCTAGCCTCGCAGCGTCATGGGTCTTTCACCCCAACATGGTTCTCATGAAGCCGCCCCCATTGCTTTAGGCTGTGGCTGGACGGAAGTATCATTATCCCCTTGCACAGGTCATCGCGCACCTGCTGCCACGCAAGTTTCGGGAGCTGCCATTTCTCGCTCGGTGTGCCATTGGCGGCGTATTCGGAAATTCTCCACGAACATATTTTGAGATAATCTCATTCGGCTAACCGCCGCGGGTATTTGCCCGAATTCCGATAAATGCCGCCGCACACGTCTTGGCGCGGTGCTCCTTTCGCTTTCAACCCTACGGGCTGCACAAGGGAAAGTATCTGAAATACTGTTATTCAATTGTCAAGGAACTCGAGAGCGGAATTTACCCTCTCATAATATTCGGAAATTAGCAAGGGGTTTTGACAACCTAAAATCCTGATTATTTCAAAATTTCATACAGTTTGCATAAAATTCTGTGCTTCATTTTGTGAATATTTTGCTGTGTTTTGTGCAGCTCCTCGGCAAGTTCACGCTCGGTCTTATCCGAATAATAAAGCTCATAAATAAGGAAGCGCTCGTCAGCAGTTAGCTGCGCGAGCGCTTGTTCAAGTATTATTTTATTGATTAAGACATTCTCAAAGGGCTCGGTTTTATCGGGTATTTCAATTCCGACCGACTCAAGCCTTTCAAGTGAATCCTCCTTTCCGGGTATTATTTTTACTGTCATAGCTTCGGAATCGATTATTATCCGTTCTCGTTTGCGCCTGAGTTCTGCATAATTGTTGTTCCATTCGGAACGCTTTAAGAAAGTGTAAATCTCATCCGAAACCTCTACGGTTTTTCCGTCAATTCTGATAATATGTTTCTTGGACATTGCTTGTCCCTCCTGTGTAAATTGTTTTTTTGGCGTCTTCAATTTACACAGGGCGGAGACCTGCACCGAGCTGATGCCTGTTTTAGGACAGAAAAATATCCGAGGCAGAATGTTGCCTCGGATTTGAAATTATCTAAAAGAGCCGATTGTTTTGTCGGTGGTCCGCCGATGCTGCCAAACAGCCTTTTGATTCCACAGGCTGATTTGGCTTCGCCGGCTATGATAATCAACTCCTATTTTCCGTCGTTAAATTACGGTTTTATATAATTAACAAAACTTTATTTGTTGGTTGTCTTTTCAACACAGTCCTCTGATTGACAGAGTATAGCGATTTCTTTTTCAGTATACTCACCAAACCAATTCTCTTTTCTCTTACTAATCAATGTCATAAGTACTTCATTCCTCTTACCAATAGACAAAAAGAAACAAGCAATAAATAAAGGAATTACGATTACGCACAAGCTGATACCTATATATGAAAAAAGGTCATTTCTAAAAAAGTTATATATTAACGGACAAACCGATAACCCTAAACATATTGATTTCAACATAACCATTAAGCGGTTGTAACACACTTCTTGATAAAGATCATAATATTCCGAATTAAAGGGGGCAACATTCCCATCAGATTCGTTTTGCACAATTTGTAATAGCGCTTTCTTGCTGATTATACGGTTTCGATATAAATACCCAACAACGAAATCAACAACAATAAACGATACTATACCAGCCGTTTGCGCAAATATTGCTGCCAAAACAATCGCAATCAATACTGCTGCTGTTATTATTAAAGGCACATAATTATGCCATAATTGAGCAAATCGTTCTTTTAGTTTCATAAATCAACCTCCTATCATATGTATGACAGCAGACCCAACGTCCACTGTTACTTTTCCTTTAAGATCTCCCCAAACCCTTTGACGATGGGCTCAAGGAAATAATCCATTACCGTGCGCTTATCCGTTTTTATCTCGACCGCGCCCGAAAGTCCCGAAATAACACGTATGTTTTCGTTACCATTGTCAAGCTCCAGCTTGACGATATAAACGCTGCCAAGCTGCTCGTTTGCAAACGAGCTCGGGCTTATATACTTTACTGTTCCTTTGACAGTACCATACTTGTTGTACGGATAAGCCTCCAACTTTATTTCGGCTTCCATTCCGAGTTCAACGTCCGCTATATCCGTGTTTTTGACATAGCATATCATTTCGTTCGGGGTGTTGTCGGGGACTATCGTCACAAGCTGCTGCGCAGAAGTCACGGTTTCGCCGAGTGTATTTACGCCGACGCTGTTAACATATCCGCTGACGGGCGCAGTTATAATCTGATATTCCGTTGACAGCCTGTATTTTTCGAGATTTGCCTCAATCTCGTCAAGCTTGCTGCCGATCTCCGAAATGTTGGAATTCACCTGTGAACTGTACTGAACCTTTGTGTTGGATATCTGCAGCTCCGCGTTATCCACCGCCAAAGCGTATTGCTGCACCGACAACTCCTGTGCCTTTATCTGACGCTCCGTGCCGCCTGTGCTTTGATACTGCTCCAGCTGCAGCTGAGCGATATCCCTGTTGATCTCGGCGGACTTTTTTTCGTTTTCAAGATTGGCAAGCGTGTTTTTGTATCCCGTATTTTCGTAAATTATCGCTTGGATATATGGCTTAAGTTCGTCGGGATAGTCGCTTATTTTTATCTTGGACAGATCGCTTCCACCGATTATTTTCGTGTAAATATCCCGTTGAGCCTCAAGGATTTTTTGTTGATTTTTGAGCTGATCAACTGTAGTCTGCCACGCAAAACGCAAAAAACTGACAAGCAAAATACAAAAAATCCGCCAGAGAAAAAACTTCCTGGCGGATTTAAAACATATTTAAACGGCTTTATAATGCCATTTTAGAAAAGAAAATCAGCAAAACGGCTTGAAAAGAATGCAGAAAGCAGCACTTATTCAGAGCCGTTTTATATTTTTGTTAGATGTGCACAAAACGGCGGTCAAATCACTCTGACTTCGAAGCGGAAGCCTCAGCCTTTCCAGACTGCGTTCCGAAGTAGAAGATCATGATGATCTGGAACATGTCCGTGAAGTTGTCTACCGCGATTTTACCAGTGATAGCAAGGTAAGAAAATACGCCGGTAAGTACCAGCGTAACGATAGATTTAACGTTTATAAGCTTAGCCAGCTTGTTAAGCATTATTATCCACCTCCACAATAAAAGCGCCGAACCCTGCGGCTTTTACCTTATTCATATACTGCTCGGCATTCTCCCTGCTGCTGAACGCTCCGACCTGAACACGGTACAGATTCTTCTGATCGACAGCAGCGGACGTTATATATTCATGCAGAACAGCCCAGCGGTTCTCATCAACATAGTACCACGGGCAGTATTTACCTGTCAGGTCATAGTGCCGCAGGACATTTCCAGCCGAGATATTGTACTTCTTCATAAGGTACTGTACCAGTTCGCGCAGAGCCGACATAGACGCTGTTTCAAATTCTCCGCTTGCCTTTGAATAGCAGACCTCGATATGCAGCGTTCCGGCGTTTTTGCCACTTGCGGCATAGGCTGTCTCGTTATCGGGAACAACACGGATTACCTTGCCGTTCAGTCCGACTATGTACTGCGTGCTCGTCCAGTTGTTCGGCTTATTAGGAAATCTTCCCGTTGCGACATTCGAATAAAACAGCGCCAACCTGTCCGCATCAGTTCCAGCCTGTCCGGTATAATGCACACATATGCGCTTCGGAGTTGACTTGCTTCCTGGGCGGTTATACTTATTAATAGGAATGAGCTTATCAATTATTTTCATCTTTATCCTCCATATCTGCGAGCACCGCACGGAGCTGTGCCGCTTCTTCCTCAAGCGCCTTGAGCCTGCTCTTGTCCTCGTCAGTGCCGACGCCTGCGACTATTGCCGCAAGCGGACGTATACGCTCCCGGTCAATCTCCGCGAATCTGCGGGATATCTCGGCTGCTCTGAGCCGGCTTTCCCGGGCAGCACGCTGCTCGTCATTTTCGCGCGGTTCGATGATTTCATCATAATTCTGCGACATATGCGTATCCTCCTTCTACTGCCTTGATGTCCGTTATGGTTCTCATGCTGGGGCGCAGGTCGAGCGGGTCGATGTCGTTCGTAGTTCTGACCTGGTAGAATCTCTGGCACTTTGCAAGCTCCGCAGCGTAGTCGGGCGGCACGAACGGCGTCGCCAGTGAACCGCCCTCCAGCTTCGCCCATGCGAGCTTCAGGGAGTTCCCGGCTTCGGTGCCCTTGTTGAACCCGATGGAGACTGCGGAGATGTATTCGCCATCTGGCAGGTCGACCGATACCTTGTTCACTCCCTCGCGAAGCGCCAAAGTATAGTAGCTGTCAACGTAGTCCCCAGCTGCGGTCACAGTGCGGATACGCGCGGCCCATACTCCGGTGACGTCCGCTGCCTTGAGAGATAGCGTGTATTTTCCCGGTGGAAGCGGGAATTCGTTGTTCTGCCAGAACGCATGGGTATTTGAAGTCAGCGTTGCTGTAGCAGTCAGGCGGATTCCATTGGTTTCCGGAGCAGCTTTGCACTTATCAGTGGAGATGTACCACCTGTCCACGGTGTAGCCGGTGGAATACTCGTTCTGTCCTCGCTGATTTACCCGGAAATCCGGATTGATGAGCAGATTCGGATTGCTCAGCCCGTCCCAGGCAGATTTCTCCGCCGCAGTAACGTGGATATCCGCGTTGCCCGCGTGCGCTTCTATGGCGGCTCTGGCTACGCTGTCAGCACCCGAGCCGCCGCCCTGTGCTGACGTCTTAAAAGGGCATGCGGTGTAGTCCGAGCCTACAAGCTGAACCGAGCCAGTCCCGAGCAGGTACACCGCTCCGCAGGCTCCGTATATCGCCGCTGCCTGTCCCGCCGGAATGCTGACTACTCCGTCAGCGCCCGCCGCAACACCCGGAGCAGTGGACGCGTACACCGTTGCAGTGCCGTCGTTCCTGAGCCAGGCGTTTGTGCCGCCCGAGTAATCCGCCCTGATTTCCGCGCCCGAAAGCGCTATCGTCTTTGATGTCATGTGTGTTACCTCCTAAGTAACGTTGTTATTTCGCGTATTTACTTAACAGCCTTAAAGAATACTCGCGCACTTGTGCGTCATTGTGGCATACGTTGCAAAATGCTGCATATTTATATGCGTTTGCTCCCCACCCTAAAGCGCGTGTACTACTGTCGGAAGCATATGCATTGATAACATAATATCCGTGATACTCCGATATGTCGCGTGCATTTAAAGTACATATAGTGCCAATCAATGTTCCGTCGACATAAAATTTAATATTGTTTGCGGAGTCTCTTGTTAAGCAAGCTATGTGCCAGATGTCCGATACAATATTAGAGTCAAGTATATTTGTAGTTATGCCATCATCTGCGTCGTCAATGGCGTAACTATATTTGTTAGTCGCGCGTACTGTCCCGCCATCAACATACACTATCGCACTCTGAACCCCGAAATACGATGCTGCGCCCCATCTACATAAAACTGGTGCCCAATAATCTTTTGTGTTTCCATATTTATCTTTGTAGTAACCAGGCGTTACGTTTTTAAAAATGATATACGCTGCCGCCGGATCATCACAGGCATAAACTGCTGTTTGGTTATAGCTTGTAAGCAGCAAACTGCCTGTACTCATAGCATCAGGATTAGGTACCCTAGTTGATAATTCCATATAGTCACTGCCGAGCCTGTTGTACCAACGGCGCTTTGACAAATCGACCCCGTCCATCACAAATTCGGCGAATGTGCCCAATGGCGTAGACGAAGAAAAGCCACTCATCATCGCCACAGCCCAGAACACCGCATTGTGCATAGCCACATCAGTTATCCCCGCCGAGATTTCCGGCTCGAACTCGTTCCCCGCGCTGTCGCTGATTTTGGATATCAGCCCGGTTTCCGCGTCCTTTTCTATCGTGTATGTCGTGCCGTTGAATTTTACCGAGGCGTCGGTCAGGTATTTGTATTCATTCAAAGTTCCGCCAGTGGTTTGACTGCTTGTCTTTGCTTCCTGCTTGCTCTGCTGAATCTGACTATAGGAAGTAGGCGTAAAGCCGCTTGAACTGGACACATTCTCAAACCCGCCGCAGGTGACGGTCATGGAGCAGTTCCCGGATATCGCTATCTTGGAAACATTGCCGGTAATGGTAACCTGCTCTTCCTCATCGTAGACCTGAATACGGTCGCCGACATGCAGGTCGAAGTCAGGCTCTGCAAGAGTGAACGACATCGGTGTCAGCTCGAATCCGGTGTAATACTCGGAAATCTTCGTCAGATACGTTTCAAACATGGTATCGTCCAGACCGTAGCTTATGTACTGATTTTTGAGCACAAGCGTGTACCCGGCGTCGGTTCCCATCTCATAAGTCTTGTTTTTCTGCGAAGTTTTCACCTTTGAGAATACGACAGTTTCATCGCTGTAATCAAGCTCCATAAGGTCGCCGGAACTGTATTCCCGTGTGACTGTCTTGGAAAACTTGTCGATCTGGAGCTTGTTGACGTCGTTGATATACGCAAACCCGCCGTTCCATTCCGCCATTCCCGCCACAAGGTTGCGGCAGGAATTTGCGTAGATGTACTGAGTGTAATCCGCGGAAATAATACCGTTGTCCCACACACCGTTCAGTACGACGTTATCAAATGATACCTCGGAAGCAAGCCCGGCTTCAAATACGCACTGAGCATACACCGCCCAGAACGTCTGCGGAAACGTGTAATCGGTCGGGAACTCGGTGCCCAGCTTCACCATATCGTCGTATGCGGTAAGTTCTATCACGCCGTTCCGGCGCTTCGGAAGCTCCGTATTGTAGTAGCCGAAAAATTTCCCGTCTATCTCAAGCTTTACGCGGCAGTTCGCGAATGTGCCCCGGGAGAAACGCTGCGTATTGTTATCAATGAGCAGGTACAGCGTTTTCGCATTCACGCCGCCAAGTTCAAAGGTCTCGCCGGAGTAGCAGCTCGCTTCGTACTGAAAATCGAACAGGTCGTCCTCGGTCAGAACGATATCCTCCTGACCGGCTTTTGAAAAGGTAATTAAAAACACCTTTAAGCCTCCTTTACTTTTCGCGGAACTGCACAGTTACGCTGATATCTCCCTGGAACTTCCCAAGCTGGATATCCGCTTCGTTGATGTCCTGCGTATGGCTTTCGACATGTACTGTTTTTGTCAGAAATCTGCCTTTCGAAGGACTGTAGTATGTCAGCATTCCGTAAGTGCTGGCGTCGATTTTGCCGATCACGGCGCTTTCCTCGGCGGTCAGCCCCTCCCACGTTACACGGACGTCCTCTTTCCGGGCAATTATCTTCTTGGAGTAGGAACCGCCGAGGGTCTGCCCGCTGTTGGTTCCCTCAACGATACGCTCCTCAAAGGATATCCCCGGGGATGGTGTCGGCAGCGGTTCTCCGTTCCACCACATCATAAAATATCACCTCTCAAGTCATAAGCACATTTTTGCCGGTTTGAATTATCTTGCCATTCGTGACATCTACCATGACGTCCGCAAGCTTCTGCGTACCGATATAAACCGGGACGTTTACGATCTGGGACATAAGCTTTGTCGCGCCGCTCAGTACGGTTCCGGCTGCGCTCATGCTCTGGGCGGCGACAGGAGCAGTGGACAGCGTTCCGCCGCTCACCGCGGCAGCGATATCTCCGAGGGTTAGATCCTCGGTTCCGAGCTGCTTGTTCCAGCCCTCGACGAACGCTTTTGCGGTGTCGAATCCGACCTGATACATGTCGCTGGTCATGCCGTCAAACGCGCTGCGGAGCTTGTCCACAAAGTTCTCCTTGAGGCTGTTGACCTCGTCCTGATAGTATTTCGCGGATATTTCTGCGGCTGTCCTGTGGAGCCGCTCAAGGCTGTCGAAATAGCTGTTCCATGCCTGATCCGACATATTGAGCAGCTTAGAGCCGAACTCCATGCCTTCCTCAATATCCATGTTCAGTATGGAGCTGAGCGTGCTTTCATCAGCGCCTCGCGCCTTGAGAGCGTCCAGCATTGCGCCGTATTCCTCAAGAACCTTGATGTTATCCTCAATGCTGTCAGCGCCCATTTTGTAGGTCTCGACATCATGCTCGGCAGTGGTGATAGTGAAATCACCCTTGACCGCCACCGTTTCCGGAATGGTTTCGGTGACTTTTTCGAACGTTTTGTTGAAGTCCGTAAGCTTAGCCGTCAGGCTGTCCCGGGCGGAAACTATCTTCTCCAGCGCGGACAGGGTAGTGTCACTGGTATCGTTCAGAAGCTGCTCCAGAGCGTCCTTGTTCGCCTGAACTATCTTCTGATTATACTCGTAGGTCTCGAGGAAAGCGCTGCGCCATTCGGCGGAGTTTTTGTCGAGGTACTTGTCCCGGAGTTTTGCAAGCTCGGAATAGTATTTTTTCTCCGTGATCTGGTTGGTTTTCAGCTTAAATTCAAGCTGGGATTTTTCTTCGGAGTATGCCGCTTTCCGGGCGGTAATGGCTTCGGCGGCTGCCTGTTCCGCGGCTTTTTTGGCTTCCTCGTCTGCCTTTTTTTGTGCCGCAACCTGTTCGTCGTAGGCTTTTTTCTGCTCTGCAGATAAGTTGTCGTAGTACTTCTTTATTTCAACGTTGACAGAGCGCCACTTTTCAGAATTAGGTTCAAGGAATTTATCCCGAAGCTCCGCAAGCTTTGCGTAATATTCAGCTTCTGTGTCGTAATCCATATCCAGCCGATATTTATATAATTCCCTGATAGAATCGAAATCGTTCCAATCTACATCGGCTGCACCGTTACCGTAGCGCTTGTTTAGAAATTCCCGCTGCGCCTTTATTCCTTTTTTCTGCTCCTCAGCGGCTATAACAGGCGAACCGGTTATAGGGGTTTTGGCAGATGGGTCGCTGCGTGAATCTCCAAGAATATTGTTGTACTGATTATACAATTCCTGAATCTTTATGTATTCTTCATTTGCTTTCTGCACCTCGGTCGCAGCATTCGACAAAAATGAATACAATTTAGAGTTTCCACCGAATTTAACTCCATTTTCAAGAGCGCTTCCAAGAGTTGTAAGGTATTTTTCAATGTTGGCGTATGAGGTACCCGCTTGGAAAACAAGCTTTTTCCCGTCTTCGCTTATTCGGGCAGGTATCTTGTTCAATTCCAAAAAGTTTTCAAACAAAGAACGTTCAAGATCATCTGCAAAATTTGCACCGGATTCGGACATGTCAAGCGAATAGCCATTTTGAATTATGTCTCGAGCCTGAAAATAAGCCGCATTCGCCGCCATTCTTGCAACTTCATCTTTTTTGTCGGCAACATTATTTAAAATATCAAGCTGTTCCTTGTATTTACCGTTTACCAGATCAAGCTGTTCTGCTTCCGTACCATACGTTTGAATAAGTGTATCCTGAATATCTTTCAGGCGCTGTTTTGCTTCCTCGCTGTTGTCGGAAGCCTGCTTGATATTTTTGTATTCATTCACAAGCTTATGAACTTCACTAGCGGCTTTATCCGATTCCTCGGCTGTCTGGTTGAGTTCTTTTGCCTTTTGATTCAAATCATTTGTGCTGTCGTTCAGTTCATCGACATCATCGGCAGCGTTAGAAGCTGATAAGGCAAATCCAGTCAGCACAGTCGCCAGTATTCCGACGGCGGCGGCAACGATTCCAGCAGGATTCAGGCTCATAGCCGTGTTGAGCGCGATCTGCTTAACAGTCGCAGCGTCGAGCCTGCCGCTAAGCAGAGCGTATATAGCCTCCTGAATTGTAAGCTGTCCGTTCTGAGCGGCAGTCTTTACAGCGGCAAATTCCTGAGCGGTGCCAAGCAGTTTGACCTGCAGAATTGCAGTCTGCCAGCTTTGAATTACCTTAGTTATCATTGCAGCCGTTTTGAACGCGATAAATGCAGCGGTTACCCCAGTAATAGCTGTAGTTATCAGCTTTATATTCTTTAAAAGCAGAGTCAGCGTTCCTGAAACGAAGTTTCCAACAGAAACGACGATTTCTTTTAAATCGCCTTTTTGAGCGACCTCAGAAATTGTGTCTGCGGCTTCGTTGATAGACGGGATCAGCTTTTCGCCGATAGGCTCAATAAGCAGGTCGATTTGTCGCTTGACATTTTCCAGCGAGTTGTTAAGACTGCTGTAATTTACGTCCTTTATCGAGTCCATTGCGCCGGCGCAGTCAAACGCGCTGTCGGAGATGTCACCCAGCGCAAGGACTGCTTCCGCGCCCATATCCTCCCACATGGTACCCATGAGATTTATGCCGGCTGTATTCTGCGCGATGGGATCATTCATCTCGGCAAGAGCGGCTATGACTTCCTGAAAAGCTACCCTTGCGGAAACTCCTCCTGCGGCAAACTTTTCCGCCATGCTGCCAGCTTCGAAGCCGAGCGCTTCAAACCCCTGCTTGCTGGTGTCCGAGCCGTCGATAACGCGAATAGCCATTTCTTTGACTGAGTCGCCGATCTTATCCAGATTCCACGCGCCATTCTCGGCACCATTGGAAAAGATAGTGAACATATCGCTTGCGGAAAGTCCCATCTTCTTGAACTGCACGGAATACTCCGAGATATTATCCAGCAGCTCTCCGGAGTAATCAAGACCGTTCTGGGCGCCGCGGGCGATATAGTCATAAGCTTCGGAAGCAGATACGCTGAAGTTTTCCATCATAGCCTTGACCGCGCGGGAACTCTCGGCGATATCATAATCAAACACGTCCTTGAGGGCGTATGCGCTCTCGGTGACCTTTACAAGTTCCTTGTCGTCAAGCTTGCCGAGGTTCTGCTTGATTTTAGAAATGCTGTCTGCGATGTCCTCGAAATCCTCGCCGAAATTATCGCCGTAGATCTGCTTGACCACAGCTTCAAGTTTTTCTATGTCCTCGGCGCTTGCATTTGTGGCAGCAGCTATCTTGTTTACTGCGCTGTCAAGGCTGCCAGCGACTTCGAGTGTGCGGGAAGCGGCGTCCTTGAGCGCGTCGCCAAGCTTCTCCAGTCCTTTTGTTATCACCTCGGAAAGCAGGTTAGCCTTGATGATGTCGCCGGTTTTCACCGCAGCCTCGCCGGTATCGTCCACGCCCTCCTCAACATTCCCGATGGCTTCTACCATCTGGTTAGACGAATCAGAGATGGTTACTCCAAGCTGGTCTATGGAGCGCTGGATCTCCAGCAGCACTTCTGTCATTTTGTCGGCGGAAACAGCGCTCATGGAATCCTGCATGGTATCTCCAAGCTGTTCAGCGGCGGTCTGCACATCGTTCACAGCTTCCACCATCTGTTCGGCTGGGGCGGTATCCAGAGAATCCTGAATAGCTTCGCCGAGCTGCTCCGCCGCCTGCTGCACTTCATTTACAGCCTGCGTCATATCGTCTGCGGGAGTTGTATCCAGAGCTTCTTGAATCGTATCACCAAGCTGTTCAGTTGAACGCTGCGCTTCAGAAACATCATTTTGAGTTACGATACGGACGTATCCGTCAGCCTGTGACATGCTATCCTCTCCTTCCTATCTTCGAGATAAAGTCCTGCACGGCGCTGCTGTGCTTATGCTCAGTCAGTGATATTATCTCCGGGTTCTTCCGGACGAACTCCTTTTCGCTTTCCGTAAGCTTTCCGGAACGCTGCCGCGACCGCAGACTTATGAGTGTATTAAAAAAGCAGTCCCTGCCGAGGTCGGCAAAAAGACTGCGGAACTTCCAGTAATGAAGATTTTCAACGGTGTTTAAATCTATGTTGAAAGTGCTTTTAAACGCCGTGTAAATATAAGCTGAATCCTTATTAAGATTGTAAACTATCTGCTGACGAGCCTTGCCGCCGTCAACAGATTCGCCGAGATTTAAAAATTTCAGCCCCTGCTCAATTGCAAGGGCTGTATTTTTCGGCGGATCCGGATAGAGGAGCGTAATAAGCACAGTCAGCTTTTCATGTTCCATGAGCCGCTCGTCCTCCAGTGCCTGAATTATTCGCAGGCATACCCGGAAATCTGTATTTATAGGTACCGCTTCGCCGTCGATCAGGACAGCCTGCGGCATTTGTTCAAGCAGGTAATTCACTTCATCACACCGCCCTGAACCGCTTCGGTGTAGTGCCTGATAAGCTGGTCGGAGGTCTGGGTGAAGTACTTTGCAGTTTCGCAGATGAAACGGATAAGCTCCGAAGGCTCGCAGCGCCCGCCTGTGAGGATCTTCGCTGTTCCCTCGCCGTAGATTCCATCTACCTGCTCGCCGAGGAACTCGGCAAAGCGGCGCAGCTCCTTTGCGTTCTCCAGTTCGGCGTTCGAAACGCCGTTCTTATCAACAACGACCTTAAATCCTCTGGGCTTGTAGTTCTTCAGATTTTCGTAGGTCTGGTAGAACCGTTCACGAACAGCAAGGTCTGTCGGGTAGAAGCTGATGTGATGTGTTTCGCCGTTGGCGGATATTTCGATATCAACCGGGGATTCGGGGGTCACGGTGTATTTCATGGTGTTCATATTTCCTTCCATAATAAAAGCACCCCATCATCAGGGGTGCTTTAAGAAATGCTACATTGAAGTTTTTAAAGGCTATTGAGATTTAATGCTATTATCAGTGCGGCTGCCACGCTGATTGCAGAACATGCCAGTGAAATAGTCATGATTATTGTCATGACCATTGTATGCTGTTCGATCTGATTTAACAGGCGGTTATTTTCTTCGGAATATTTACGTATTTCCCGAATCTCTGCAGACGGTTCACTTGCTGATATGTCTGAATATAAATGATCCAAATCATCTAATGAATCAGGACTTAGTATTTGATTCTGGTATATGTTATCTTTCACAGCATTTATCCTCCGAATGTTTTTTTATATTATATCACACCCGGAGGATAAAGTCAAGCAGAAAATGTCACTTTACGACCCGTACACTGCCGTAACGCTGCCAGCCTTAATAGCCTTGCCCGCCGCGTCAGCCTCGACTACCGTGATTGTCGCCGGCGACCCGGTCAGGGTTATCGCGGTACCGGGGGAAAGCGCAGACCAGCTTGTAACGTCCTGCCCCTCGGTGACAGTCTGAGCGGACGCGCCGCCCTTGTACACATAATGATTACCGGTGCTGAGCTGCGGGGACACCAGCAGCACCGTACTGGTCGCAGAGCCGCCCGCGGTAGAAACGACCGTCAACTCCTCGATACCGCCGTCACTGGTGAATGTGTTCGCCGCACGGTCATATATACCGTATGTGCGGTCGCCCTCCCAGACGATGTCGAACGGAGCGGTCAGCCCATCGGCAGCGGAACCGCCCCAGCTCTTGAGGTCGATCTTTGCTTCCTGCGTCCATGCCGCGAACTTTTCGTCGCCCTTGCTGTCGAAAATAGAGACCTCCATAAAGCGGTACTTGACCTCGTCAAGCTGCTTGTTCAGGCGGTCTATCTCATACAGTTCCTTGCCGAGCGCGGAATCCCTTGCAACGAGGAACGGTGAAACTGATGTCACCTGATTGCCCTTTGTGACCTTAGTCTTGGTCTTTCCGAGAACGTTCTTGGTCTGTGTGACCGTATTGTTGCGGGTACGCTCCATGCTCTCGTTGTCCTCGCCGATGGGATACCATATCCCGTTGATCTGTATCAGCAGTACGCTGTATTCGCGCTCTACAGCACCTGTTCCTGTGATTGCCATGTTAACATCTCTCCTTATAAATAAACTGTAACTGCGTTAAATAAACGCCTGTTACCCTGTCCTCGGCGGTCTCGTCAAGACAGCCGGTTTCTATTACCTTGAGGCTCTGCCCGGTCTGATTCTCCGCCAGAGCGGGGAAGCTGCGCCGGTCATTCTGCTCATCTATCCACCTGCAGAACTGCTCCAGAAATTCAACATTCTTTCCGCGTTCCACATCGCTGCCGATAGCCGTGCGATATGCGAACTGGAACGTCACCGTGTATATACGGTTGCCGAGAATGTCCTTGCGATAAGGTGCATTCGGAACCGTAGCCACACAGTAGCAGTCGTTATCGTCCACATAATCAAGGTAGACCGGAAGTTTCGGGTCGAGCAGCGGACACCCGGAAAGGTATTCGCAAACGCTGTCCATAACTGATTTCACGGCATCAGCCTCCTTGCGTAATTTTTGACTTCACGGACGATGGTGTCCTTAAGCGCCGCCCACATACGGTGGAACCACCGCGAACCGCGCTTTCCCTTGAGCTTTCCGTTGCGGTAGTACTGCTTATGAGCATACGGCGCGATAAACACCAGCTCGCCTCTGCCCATGCGGGAACCGAGGATAACGGATTTCTTCAGCATTCCGGTACGCATAGTGACGTATGGATCCATATGCCGGACAACTGTGCTGTCAATGAAAATCTGGAGTTGGTTAAAACCCTCCTCGGTGGGTGGCTTACCGCCGTTCCAGCGGAGAATAGACTTGCCGCTGGCGGTAGTGAACAATGTTCCACGGTCGGTAGTGATTTTCACTTTCCGCTCACCTCCCAGTGATGTAAGCACCCGGAACCGAACCGGCAGTCACGAACCGCTGTGATTATCAATTTTTCGGTGTGCTGCCGTTCGAGTTCCGCTGCGCTTGAGATATCTCCGCATTCGCCCCGGGCAATTATGTCGCCAGGGGAAAGCGTGAATTTATCTTCGGGACATCCGTTCCGGAACCATTCCGCTGCCGGAACCAGCGCGGGCAAGTCCGGAATCATGACCGTAACGTTGTCGCTGTCGTCCTTTCCGGATTTGCCGAATGCGGCTCCGGTCGTGTAGTCCCAGAATACTCCGTGAACTACCGTGCGGCGGAGCTTCTCCGGTTCGCGCCCCTGCTGCGGGATCTTGTTGTAGACCGTGATGGTTTCTGTAAACCTCATTCCCTAGCCACCCCTCTGTACATCCATTCCGCAGGAAGCCAAGTCAGACACCGCTTGTACATCAGCTCCTCGACTGTTGCCGCTGAGCCGCTCGCAAGCGAATACGACCAGCTCCCCACGCTCTCGGACTGCTTGACCATGCCGCCGGTGTCCGCTGTAGCTGTGAGTACATCGCAGAGCGCACAGCAGCAGATCTTGAGCCGGTCGTCCTCGGAATGTTCCTCAGCCCGACCAAGCGTCACCCGATCGAGATATGCGGAAGCCTCGGCGGCAAGCCGGAGGAAATCCTCCTGACTTACCGCCTTGCCGCCGTAGATATCGGTGTAGTAGGCGTAGTCGGCGTAGATCATGCGCCCACCGATACGCGCATAGCTGCAAGAGCCTTATCAGGCACCCACAGGTCGTGGAACTTGCGGTATTCTATCTTCCATGCGTCAGCGCCCTGGGTCTGGCTGGGGTCAAAGATCTTAACGCCGTCTGTCTTAGATACCGCAATAGGCGCTGTTCTCGGACAGATGATCCAGTTCATGTCCTTAGCGTCGCCCGCAGGTTCGAAACCGAACTCGGAGGTACCGTCCTTGAAAGTGTATGCGCTCTTAAATCTTTCAGAGGGTACGCCGATGATCGGAATGCCGTTGATGGAAAGCACGTCGGTCGAGATCTCGCCCTGCTTAAAGTTCGTCATGTTTACAACACGCTTGAACTCGTCACTGTTGGAAAGCATTTCAGAAACCGGAATGCTCATCATAATGACCAGCGGAGCCTTTGTGCCGCAGGAATCGCGGATAGCCGCGATATCAGCCTTGAGGTTGCCTAAAATCGTGGATCTGTCCGGAGTGTAAGTGCTTGCGTGATTAGCGGCATTGATGTGCTTGTACAGCGTGCTGTAGCGGTAAGCGTCGATCTCCGGGATAACATGCTCGGACTGGAACACGCTCATAGTTGCTGCCGCCGTTGCAACGAATCCGCTCTCATCCACATCGATACGATCAAGCAGGAACTCAACACCTCTGTCCTGCGTCATTGTCTTGGTCTGATAGGTCATAGAAACCTTGCCTGTGGGATAACCAGAGTTACGGTCGTAATTGCCAAGACCAGATGTGGAAATGGTCGGGATCTTGATATCTCTGCCGCCGGTATACTTTACGTTACCTGCGTTGGCTTCCATCCAACCGGAGGTAGAACCCTCGATTATCTGCTGATCGCATGCTTTCTGAAAGAGAGCTGCTGCTGCAATATTGTTTAAAGCCATATTTTTGTCCTCCTTTAATTACTTTGAGCTAAGTCCGAATCCGCTGAACACCTGGGTTTCAAGATTGTTTGCGTCAAGGGATTCTGTACTCTGCGTGCTGCCCATGAACAGCCCGGGCTTCTGCTCCGCTGCGAACACGGACGGCTCGGACTGCTTCAGACCCTCGAGGTACTCCTTGCCGCCGACGAACTCGCCGTTCTCCAGCTTGAAGCCCTTGCCCTTGAACTCGTCCAGAACGGACTTGCGGACGCGGTCGCTTGCGAACTTGTAGCCGCCGAACAGCTTCTCTGCGGCGAAATCCGCCTGCTGAGAGGACAGCTTAGCGTTGAGATCGTCGGTGTCCTGCTTGTACTTTGCATTCAGCTCGTCGAGCTGCTTCTGCAGCTCCTCGGACTTGTTATCCGCCTTGAGCTTTGCGAGATCCTTGTCGCGGGCGGCAAGCTGCTTAGTCAGCTCATCAAGCTTTGTCTTATTAGCTGTGGCTTCGGCAGCGGGAACGAATTCCTTTTCGACCACCTCGCCGATCTGCTTGGTCTGGTCTGCGGTAAGCTCAATGCCGAGCTTCTGCAGGAGCGCTTTTAACTTATCCATGATGTTTCCTCCTTAAAAACAGGTAAAAAAATGTACCCTTAGTAAGGGTAGCATGACTATGTGGTATGTGTAGCTGCTGACGTACCGGGGCGGATCTCGCTGATTGCAGCGCTGGCGCTTCCGCGTTGCGTCCGCGTTCACCGCCGCCTGCTTCGCTTTGCAGTATCGGTTGTTCTGGATCATGGGAACTCCTTTCTGATAATTAACACCTTGACGTTTGACACTCGATTTAATATAATAGTATAGAAAGGAGGTCAAAATCATGGATTGTTGTACTATTATTCCGATGAAAGTTCATTGTGACAAATGGAATATAGATTTACCGATTCTTGTGACGTACCGATATAACGACCCGGCAAATCCTTATTCCGCTGTTTTTCAAAGCGCCAAGTGCCCTATCGTCGAAAACAGCAAGCTTCCAGCAAATGAACAATCAGAGGAATACAAGTGGATGATATGCAATGATTTTTGCGATTGCGTTCATCTTCACAATGCACCGCCTAAAATTGAAGATACAAGAATTACTAATTGGCTATAGTAGTAATTCTACTTTCAAGGCGGAACTGGAAGTTCGCTGCTTCATCAGCCAATCTTCCTATTTCATGGAGCAGCTTCTGCGTTTCATCGCCGGAGCTGTTCTGTGCTATTTGCGAAAGCAGGTGAATATCTGTCAGAATCTTCTCCAGATCGGCTATGTTTACAATTCGTTCCGATATGTGCTGCATAGGCTTTCTCCTTTCAGGGTATAAATTTGCACCCCCATTGCTGGGAGTGCGGAATTATTATACAGCTGTTATCAAAGTAGCTCGACATTCGCTATTTCATCTTCAGCGAAGATGAGGTCTAAACCATCGTCGCAAAGAAAACAGATTCCATCGCCCTCTTCGCCGTCCTTATAAGTTGCGATACAAGGCTGATAGCCTTTGCCGACATACACGTTACCGTCTGTATCGGTAACTCTGGCTCTTTTTCCGTCCAGTATGTCAATGTTCCTCTGACAAATGTTCATAACTAATCATCTTCTTTCTCTGAAACGGGGAATAAGTGATACCCGCCGTCCTGATATCTGATTTGGAATCTTCGTGTTCGGACGTATTTTTGCAGCTTTCGGTCAAATGTAATACCAACAGGATAATCCGCAGTAACAAATTCATCAACAGTCGTGCTGTTCTTTTGCAGTCGGAGCGTTCCCTTGCCGGAATACTCCTTAAACAACTTTTCCGGAGTAACATCTTTGAAAAGTCTGCTCTTTGGAGAAGCGGCTTTGGTGTCACCGTCATGCAGCTTCTTTATTTGCTGCCTTACATTGTTCTTCCATTCAGGTGAAATAATATGCTTTTTCTGATTTTTCACGTCAAGCGATGTGTTGATTTTGCCGCTTTTTAGGTCGGAACGGAATTGTTCTTTCCGTTTCTCTTGCTCAATTATAGCACGATTCTTTTCTTCTGTCAAGCGGATCTGTGCCTTTTCAAACTCCCGCTGCTTCCGCGTAACCGCCCCGGTCTTACCCGCAAGCCTGCGGTCATACCCGGCGACGTAAGTCCGCTCATACTGCGTGTAGCTGTCAGCAGCCTTGCAGAAATCCTCATAAATATCCTTCTGCCGCCGGAGCTTTATGCTCGCAGCGGTGAAGCTCTCCTCGTCCCCGGCAGCGTCGGCAACGATGCAGCGGTCTTTCTGCTTTCGCATGGCGCGCTCCATTTTCCTCATCTGCTGGGAAGCCTCATACGCAGTATACTTACGCCCCTCATAGGTAAACGGCGACTGATCTATGTTCTTGAGTTCTTCCTCGGTGTAAACCGGCTCGGACACGCCGAGGATTATCGGGAACACATCATGGCGGCAGTTCGGCTCGCTGATGAGCGGCTTTATGATACGCTCATACTGCTCCTGCGTATACTGCCGCCCCTGATACACCGCATGGGACGGTCTGGAGCCGGAGTGCGCCGACATCTCCCAGCCGTCCGCGCCCAGCTCCTCGCCGTTCTGTTCGGAGATACGGTGCGTGACGTGCGCCACGCTGGTAAGGAGCGCCCGGCGCGCCGCGACCTCGATACGGTCGGAGCGACCGCTTTCGTAGTCTATGGTACGCACGCCGCTTGCCGCAAGCTTGTTGCAAGCCTGCCGGATCGCGGTCATGTAATCCGTCGCGCCGGTCGCAACTTTCATGTGCGCGGAATCCATCTCCCGGCGGTACATATCAGTCATAGATAGATAATACACGCGACCGAGGAAGTCGTGGTCGGCGAAGCCCATCGTGTTTGTGAGATTTTCGCACTTTCCGGCGGTCTCCACTATCTGAGCGGATATCAGCTTTTGTAACTGAGTGTTTTCTTCCAGCGGAACAGCCGCACCTTTGTCGGCTCCGAGCATTTTCCGGTCGAACTCGTCGGACTGCGCCGCAGCCTCCCGGATAAGCCGGTTTATTTCCGAAGCGGAACTGCCGTTAATCTCGGCGATTTTCGCGGCGATCTCGTCCGTGGAAAGCCCCAAACTTTTCGCGCGGTAGAGCTGGTATTCCGCCGTGTCGGTTATCTCCGCACCCTTTGCAATGCGCCGGGCTATGTCCCGCAGAATAAATTCGGAGAGCTGGTCGTAGAGGTCTGTCAGCTCCTGCGGAAGATTCTGAAGCTGTTCCGGAGTGAGCATTTACTCACCTCCGAACAGTTCGGTCATGGGCGATATCATTTCCAGCGCCCGTTCAACTGGGACGCCGTAATACCAAGAAACAAAGAGCTCCGGTTTGAGCAGTCCCGCCTGAACCATCTGGAAGCGGCGGTTGAACTCGGTTCCGGTGTCCTCAAATACGGAATCGCCAAACTCTATCGCGCATTCTCCGTCCTCGCACTCGAAGCCGTAGAACCGCGCCAGAGTGACAACAATCTGACTGAGCGACTGGAGCACCGGGCGGAGCTGTCGCTGTATCTGGCAGACCGTGTTGTAGGTCGTTCTGTCCTCGGAAAGAACCTGCGTTGCAGTCACAAGTCCTTTCTGCGTATCGAACGAGAACGTTCCGGAGCTTACACCTATCTGCGTTTCGTAGAACCGCAGTTCCTTGTTTATCTTGGCGCTGTGCTCGGTTTCGCGGATCTGCGGAGCGTAGGTCATTATCTGCTGTTCCATCGTGGAAGTACCGTCGCCGCTTATCCCGACAAAGTAATCATCGGGAATACCGCTGTTTTCCTTTAAAACGGTGCGGTCGGCGAATACCTTCGCGGACATCTTCCTGAATTCCGCGCAATACTCGGAATGTGCCTCGTCTATCTCGTGGAGCGTGCCGAGGGAATTTGCGAAAATGCTTATCGGCAGTTCGCTGTCGAGGTCGATGTTGTTCGCGTAGGGCGTGCGGAATGTCGCTATCATCGGGATAGTCGATGGAATCTGCCCCTCCGGAAGAAGCATAGCCCACTTCGGCACGGTCGCAAGTTCCACGGCGTGCTTTGTGCCGTAGATGTACGCCGTGTTCCGGACGGTATGCACGCCGTTTCGGAATATGTGGTGCTCCCGGCGCTCGTAGATTTTTCCGTGGTACCGGATACGCTCGAAAAATACGCCCTCGGTGATGTGCCCGTTCTCGTCCAGAGCCAACGGCAGGAAATCACGGCTGGTGCCGGAATCAAAGAACATTTCGCCCGACTGCACGAAATACGGTTTTATCACCGTGTAGCCGCCTACAAGGGTCTGCTGAACTATCCTGTCGAGGTTCGGCAGGAGATTCTTCTGGACGTGCCTGTTCAGTTTCTCGTCCGCTATTTCAAACTTGATTTCTCCGGTGACAAGCTGTGCCAGATACGCGGTAGACATGTACGCAGTCGGCAGCGGCTTAAAATTTTTGTGGGTCTGCGCGAACGGAAGCTGTCCCTGAAACGCGTCCCACCAGAGGGAAGCCGCAGAGCGCATGGTCGCACTTACCGCCGAATCTGTAATATTAAAGTCGTCCACGCCCGCTCCTCCTTTCCCTTTAAATAAGCCTTTAAGCGCGTTTAAAACGTTCATTAATCTCTCCTTATAAGCCGCGGAATGTACCGCTCGAAGCTGTATTCGAACGCGTCCAGCGTATCAATATCCGAGGTGCCGTTATCCAGCCGGATATCCTCGCCGACAACCTTGTCGTCGTACACCGCGCCCTGAAATGCTTCCCGCAGCGTTTCGCATTCGGAAGTCAGCAGGAATCTTTCGCCGCCCATAAGCATGGTCGTTGCGCGGATCCGGTCGATTATCGGGCGTTTCATGGAGTTCTTCACCGTCAGGTCGAGCGGCTTTATGTATTCCCGCAAACCGGAAATGAGCGTCTGCTCGGCGCTGTCGGCGTAGATGTCCTCGATCCTGCCAAAATCCCGCTGAATGTCCTCGCAGAACTCATAGATACGCTTGTATATCTGCTGCGGGGTCAGTCCGGTGGCGGGAACGCGCTCGCTCCGCAGGGCGACGAGCTTTTCGTAATTGTAGGTCATTCCGGTCGCGACCATAGCATGAGCCGAGCCGTTGCCGCCCCAGTCCACGCCGACGTTTATCATGTCCAGACGTGGGAGCGGCTCCGGCGCGGCGAACGCGTGGATATTATCCGAAAACACCCGGTAAATAGCGCCCGCTGCCACTACCCACTTGCCGAGAATAAACCGGTCGTAGAACACGCCGGTGTACTCCTTTTTCAGCGCGGAAACGTAGTCGGCGGGGAGTGTTGTATTATCGTCAATGCTGAAAAAGATGTTCAGCAGGTCGTCCACTAGCCCCTTGTTGTCGAGGTACTTCTTCTTGAGCCAGTGGGTCGGAGTGTCCGGGTTGGTAGTCGCGAACAGCTTTGCACCGGGCGCAGACAGACGTGACAGCAGCATGACGAAGAAATCCTCCGGGAACAGCGTAAGCTCGTCGCAATAAGCGCCGCCCAGCGTGATTCCTCGGATCTTGTTCTCGGAGCGCGCGTCGTTCGCGCCCTCCAGCATTATCTTCCGTCCAAAAAGAACGCCCTCCTTTGCGGAGAGCGAGAATGTGAAATTCCTTTCGCCGATAAGCTCCTGAAGCGGCAGCAGGCAGTTGCGCTTGAGAGTCTGGAGCGACTTCGCGGTCATCATGTACAGATAGTCGCGTGGGCGGGTAGCCACCCACAGCGCCCAGAGAATCAGCGATATCCATGTCTTGCCGGAACGCACCGAACCCTGTAAAACGGTCAGGCGGGGAAGCTTGTTCCGCTTGAACAGCCGCATGAGGTCGTTCTGCTTTTTCGTGAATGTTACTTTACCCATTTTTCAGTGCCTCCAGAATATCCGCCAGAGCGCCGTCAGCATTGCCCGAACCGCCGCCGTTTCGGCTGTAATCTCCGCTCTTCTTATTAATAAGGTAGAACTCAATAGCCGGCTGGGACGGCGGAATGTGGCGCTCCTTAGTCTCCACGGTTTTCACTCCGTTCACGCACCTGATGGTGCGGTCGGTGACAGTATAGCCGGTTGCCGCGCGCAGGAGCGCCTGCTCCACCTCGGCGGTCAGCAGCTCGCTGTTCTGGGACAGCAGTTCGTTCAGACCGCCGCAGCGGGATTTTATCTCGGCTATCTTCTTAGCGCGCTTAGCCTCGTTATTTGTGGATAAGTAAGCCTCCACAAGCTGCTGGATTACGGAGGTCTGGTCTGTGCTGTTTTTTTCGCGCTCGGCAATGGCAGCGCCGAGGGCTGCTATGCTCTTTTTCTTCCTGCTCATGCTGTCACCTCTTTCATATACGTTTAAATGCGCTTAATTTGCGTTTAAATTCGCGATTTGCCCAAGGGCGGGGAAACTATCCTCTGAAATGTGCGCGGCGCTTACAGACGATTTCATGCGGGTACTTTAAACACCCGCCCGAAATCATGATGATATAGCTTCGCCCTGTCCGTTCGGAACTAAATTCCGCAGATATCAGGGGATATTCTTCGCCGTTCCGGAGCTTATCAACGGAACCACAGGCTGACTTTCTATCTCGCAGCCGAGGATAACCTCGTAGTGCCTGCCGTAGATCGTAACGTCCGCCACAGCGCGTTTGCCGCGCCGGTTGAATCGAATTATCTTATGCTGGAAGCGTTTCAGGAAGCCGTCCGTGATATGCAGCGCGCCGCCGGAAACATAACCGCGGCTTATTCCCAGCGCGTGACCGTCATTGCAGAGGAATCTGATATATTCATCCTCGGTCTGGCTGAGCTGCGAGCGGCTGAGTATCCGTAGCGTTCCATAGCAGAACTTGACCGCCTGCCAGATGTCCGGGGTCAGCTCCGCGTCGAGGAACACATATCCGCTGAACAGCAGCACTTCGCGCTGTACCCACCTGCGGCGGTGGCGCTCCTGAACCAGTCGGCGTGGAGCATACGCCGTGATGTTCTTTTCGGCAAGCTGCCGGACGACCGCCATCTCCTTGCCGGACTGACAATATATAACGTACATTATTCCTCCTGCGATTTGCTGTTGATGAACTGCACCAGCGAGCGGTACAGTTCCGGATTCTCCTTTGCCATAGCGTCGAAAATATCATCTTTAAAGCTTTCGAACGCCACATTTTTGAGGTTCGCCGTCTTGAAATCCGTGGAATTTTTCAGGCTTACCGCCCTGATCAGCGCCGTTGCCTTTTCGATGAGCTTGAGCGGGTCAGCTTCTTTCAGCGCGATTTCGTCCATCTGCTGGACTGCCTGCAATACCTTGTGGGATATCAGCCGGGCGATTCCCTCGGTGGTGTCGAGCTGCGGGAACTTCTGCATTTCCTCGGTCAGAGCGCGCATGTTCTCGCTTGCAAGGCGAATCTCCTGAACGCTGGCGTTCAGCCCCTGCGCGTACCGGCAGACAGCCGCCTCAGACAGCGTGACGTTCGCGGTGTCCCGTACGAAATCGCAGACGTCCCGGTAGGTGTAATCTCCGAGGATCATCTGCTCGACTGCTTCCTTGATGTCAGACGGCAGCTTGTCTATCTTGCTATGCTTACGTTTCATGACTCACCGCCTTATGCACGGGTCGGAAATCTTGCCGTTCAGGAACGCAATGCCCTTTGCAGTAAGCTTAGCCTCAAGGCTGTGCAGTTCTGCGTCGGCGAGGTCGGCTACTTCATTGTGGAACTCCACGTCACGGAGCTTTATGTAGCCGCCCTCGTTCAGATAATTCACGCAGTCAGCTATCTCCGGAGCGCTCACATCGACCTCCAGACCGTATTCCAGCTCACGTATGCGGACGTATTTTGTCCGCAGCGTATTTATAGCCCGAAGCACCCGGGCGTTGTTGTCGCAGAATTTCTCGCGGTGTACTCTTTCCATGTCCATCTATATCACTCCCTTTTGAGATCGTCTATCTTTGTTTCGAGCCGCGTCATGGTGCGGATAAAATCGGAGTTCCGCACGGTATTCTCCTTGAGGAAATCTATGTTGTTCTCGATTTTCTCGATGGATTTTTTCAGCTCGTTAAGCTCGGATTTGCTGGCGTACTTTTCGTCGGCGCTTTCAAGCTTGTCTTTGAGTTCATCAACATCGGAGCGGCTTGCGCGGCTGGCAAGCTTGTTTTTAAGCTCCTCTACATCGGAGTGGCTCGCACGGCTGTCCAGCTTGTCGAAGCTGCGTTTGAGGAAGAATGTTATCGCGCCCATGCCGACGGTAAGTATCATATTATAGATTGTGTCGAAATCCACGGTATCACCTCTTTAAAATGTTATTTTTGCTACGCATATTATACTATAAAAATGTATCTTTGTAAAAAGTGAAATCACAAAGCGAAACGACATAAAAAAACGGCTCACCGCATTTGCGATGAGCCATAAATTTTACTTTGAAAGCCGCCTTACCTCCGACACCGGAAGCTCCAGTTCCCGGGCTATCTGCTCCGGAGTGTCGCCGTTCTGCCGCCTTGACCGGATATACGATGCGATTTCCGGAGAAGATACCAGCGACCGCGCTTTCGGTATCCAGATCTGTGAACCGCCGAACGTATCCACCAGTGCCTGGTAGTTCTCCAGCCCGATGATGTCAGCCACCTCCTGCTGGTCGGCGTTAAGGTGGCTCTTCTTTACCAGCATTGCAAGTCCCATGCTTATCACTCCTTTTCAGTTTATTCTGCTCTGAGCGGAGTATCCGCTTGAGCATTTCAATTATCTCCGACCCCTCCGCCCGGGTTACACGGCTGAAAATATCCCTGTCCGGGCGGATTTCTCTGCCGGTCACCTTGGATATTACACCCCTCAGCCGTTCCCGGGGCTTGATGTCCGACGGAGAAATCTCGGCTATCCGGTACATCAGCTTGAAGCACATATTCTGCTGTTCCTCTGTAATGAGTTCCGGCTTCGGCGCGACCTGCGAGCGGTATTCCTCCAGCCGCCTGATGATGAAATCCGCCTGCTGCTCGGTCAGTTCCGAGATGTGGTCTTTAAGCGAAAACTGCTTTACCCAAAGATGGAGGTTGTCGTCGTTCCCGGCGCTCCGGTCGAGCAGTCCGGCGGCAGCGCCGAGGGCATATATCCGCCGGATCTGTTCCTTGGTAGCCATCAGGTCACCGCGATCTTGGTGGAACTGTCCACCGCAACGCCGAGATTGATACAGCGGAGCAGCCGTGCTTCGTCTGCGCCGGACATCTCCGCAACGCTCCGGAATGTCTGCCAGACCGCCGCCTCGGCGTACAAGTAGGCGTAATCTCCGGCGTCCTGCTCCGAAAACCCACCGATTTTCATGAGGTTGTCGCGGTCAGTCTCAAACTTCGCGCCTTTAAGTTTCTTCGCAAGCGCGGATTTCGCCTTATCTCCGCAGGGGAGCTGCGCAATTATCTCCTCCGGCGTTGACCTGGTGTAATTCCCGGTGAACATTCCGATGAGCATGCGCTCAATATCCTTGTTCTTCGGCTTGACCTCGGTTTTGACGGCTTCCTCAAAGATATCCGGAAACATCGCCCCCAGCGTTTCTTTAAGGTAATGCGGGTAAACTATTGTCAGCGCCTGCGCCTCGGTGTAGGTGACTGCCGCCTGAGAATCCGGATCGGCGTACACGGTGGACTTGAACTTTGTGTCAACTACATCATCGCCGCCGCGCTCCAGAAAATACGCTTCAAGCTCTTTCCGGCGGTCGTTGAGCTTTGCGATATCCGCCTTGATACGGCTCAGTTCCCGCACCTTGTCAACGATATCACTCATCTGCCGTTACCTCCTGATAAAGCTTTGTTGCGCACAGCGGACAGCAGAATATACCTCCGAACTGCTTAACCTTTTCCGCGCCGCCGCAGAAACGGCAGGTATCAACATGTTTTGTGATGATGAGTTTCCCGTCAGCCGAGGCGGTAAGGTCGACCGCAGTTCCGGCGTCAAGGTCGAGGTGCGCCGCCATGTCGCGCGGGATAGTCAGTCCGCGGGACTTGGTAAGCTTTTTAAATTTAATTTCCATGCTGTTTTATCCTCCTTTAAATGATGTTTAAGTAGTGTCATCCACGCCGAGAAGCGCCATCATATCGTCGAACCCCTGACGCGCGCCGTGTTTCCGGCGGGAAACGCCCCGGAACTCCACCGGAAAACACTTCTCAAGCACGCGGTCGTATATCCGCGCGTATCGCATGTCTGCGGGATTTTTCAGCTCCTCCAGCGTGAGATTCGTTGTATATATCACCGGCAGTCCTGCGCGGTAGCGGCTGTCCACGATGTTGTAGACCTGCTCCAGAGCGTAATCCGTGGAGCGCTCCGCGCCCAGGTCGTCGAGGATAAGCAGGTCTATCGCCGACAGGCGGCTGCAAAGGTCGCTTATACCGTTTTCGATGAGCTTGACAAGCGAGGTCATAACGACCGACACTCCCTGCGCCAATAGTTCGTTCGCAATGCACGCTGCCGTGTAGGTCTTGCCGGTACCCACGCCGCCGAACAGCAGCAGACCGCGGTTGTCCTGCTTCATCTGCTGGAATTTTGCGGCGTATCTGCGACATATCTCCACGCTGCGGGCGTTTTCGCCTGACTTGTCAGCAATAGTGAACCGCACCGCCGACAGTGAGTTGTCCATAAGCGACAGCCGGCGAAGTTCATTCGCCCTCATGTTCGCCAGGATCGTTTCGCTGCGTTTCTTTTCTTCCTCTTTGGCGCGGGTCATGCATTCGCACCAGACCGGCACGATTATCTCCTCGCCGCTGACCTCAATGCGGCTGCGCTTAAAGCCGCCGCACTTTCCGCAGCGGAGCAGACCGTCCTCGTCGATGTAGTCGCCCTCCAGCGGGGGATTGCTCTGCATGTGCGCCGCTGCCAGCGATTTCACGAATGCCGCGCCGTTCACCTTATCCATAGTCGTCAAACGGATTGCCTGACATCGGCGGCGCTGGAACGCTGTCCGAATACTGCCCCTCGGCGACCTTTACGAGGTTGCCCGGCTGCATTATCCAGTCGAAGCTTGCCCGCCAGCCGCGGGAGTTCCGCCCGCAGAGGAATGCGCTCTGAGCGGCTGTCCGGAACACCTGTTCCAGATCGTAGCCATCCTTCTGAGCCTTGAAGATAGCGCGCTTGCGCTTGTCGGTCAGCCGCGTCGCCGGGGGAAGCTTCGAGCATATCCGGTTGAAACAGTCGAGAACCGCCTTGTAGTCGTGCGTGGGCGGGTTCTTCAGCTCTTTCAGGAACGCCTGAAGTTCTTTCCACTGCGATGGGGTCAGCTCTATGTCCGTGGAACGGTCGTTATCATAGTCGTAAAGCTTGAATTTCATGCAATCACTCTCCTTTCTGCCAGTGTGCAATTTGCTTTGCAAACTGAGATGTTCAGCCTTTGCCGTCAGAGGACGGCAATTTTGCTTCGCAAAACCGCACGAACTAACGTTATCCCTGCTCTGCGTTTGTACTGGCTTGCAACAGTTCCCGTTCGGAAGCCGCATTAAGGCGGGGGGACTATGCCCCCGAAAGATTATTCATATTTCACTAACTCAATGGACTTATTGTTCTTTATAAGATGAGCCTTAAGCCGGGAGAAACTGCCCCAATAAGGCAGGAAAACCGAGTATTGCGCTGATTTCATGATTTCTTCCCGGACTGATTTTCTCATCTTTTTGATTTTGGCTTTTTCAGAGCTTTTCAGTAATGATTTTTTAGACTCATAGTAGAAACGGCGGCGTATCTCGCAGTCATTCATCGACCATTCGGCTCTGATAAATCCGTTGACGTACACAACAAAGCCATACTTCATTTTGTCTACCAGCCCGGCAACGATGACAACCTTGTAGCCGTCAATTTCGAGTTCAGCTCTGCCGAAAGGCGGAACAAGTTTCTTTTCAACTTCTTTCCACTGTTCGTCAGTCATGACGTTCACCCCGTTCCACAAGGTAAGTAGCCCTCATATCCGCCATATGGAGCAGAACCGCCAGAGGATACTTCTCGTAAGCAGCATTCAGTCCCCGGTCGCCGCCGCGGAACGCATTATCGAATGCTCCCATGTGCCAGCGGATAGCCGCGGCTTCCTCGTCCGACAGCTTGATAAACTTGCTTGCAATGTACAGCGATTTTTCACCGTGACCCAGCGGCAGCTCGTCCTCGAAAACATAGACCTGCTTCTCGACCCACCCGCCGTTCTCCTTGACGTTCCGCTTTTCCGTGCGGTAGCAGTTCGCCTTGCAGATGTCGTGCAGCAGCGCAACGATGATCAGAGTTTCGGTCGGGTAAACCTTGCTGTTCGGGTCGAGATTGAGTTCAGCGCAAACATTTATGCTGTGCATAAGCAGTCCGCTCTCGAATGCCCCGTGATATTTTGTGCTTGCCGGAGCAGTAAAGAAGTCTGTCTCCTCCTGAAGATAGCGGATAAGCTCCTCAATACCGTCCCTGTTCGTCGTGCGAAGCAGCTCGACAAAATCGTCCGCTAATCTTTTCTGTGCTTCCTTGTCCATAAAAATCCTCCTTATATTTTTCCTTGCTCTGCGTTATCGGGCTTGCAACCGTTCCGTATGGAGCCGCATTAAGGCGGGGGACTAAGCCCCCAAAAATATCAATTCTCAAGAAATCTCTGCACCTCGGACTGCCGTTCCGCCCGTCCGATCCGAATGCCCTTGCACACTCCCTCATGATACGAACGAAGATTTACGGATTTCTCCATGTGCTTGTAGCATGAGAAGTACCCAAGCAGAGCCGCGCCGACAAAGGCTACAAGCAGGAATATCAGCGCCAGGAATCGGCAGGGGAGCAGTCCCAGTGAAAGCGCGTTAGCGAGCGCCATCAGCTCAACGCCGCCGAGGAACGCAAGCATGTATTCTATTTTCATTTCAGCAGCTCCTTTCTTATCCGCTTGATGTTGCCGCTTATCTTGTGTTCCAGCACCAGCTCGTCCGGGGTGTCCTTGCAGACGAGCCAGTTTTCCGGATTCAGCCGAACGGAAGCAATGCTCTGCTTCTGGCGGCGAGTGGGGTTCTTTCCGTGTTTCATACCCGCACCGCCTTTTCCGCGCCCTTGAGGTCAAGGTGCATCATCTTCGCCATGCGGACTATCCCGTTAAAGTCGTAGTCGCCGGAGTCAAAGGCGTTCCCGAACAGCCGGACTGCTCCGCGAATTCCCTCGGCGGTCTGGGCTACCTTGTAGAGGAGCGTCAGCTCCTGCTCCCTGCCTTCAAGCACCGGGAACAGCATTTTGATGTCCTCGGGCTGAACGTCCCCGGTGCTTATCTGCTGCCGCTGCCATGCGCGGTTCGCGACCTGACGGTACTGCTCCCGGGACTTGCCCTCGATTTTCTCCCGTATCCCCTGATTCCCGACCAGAACAACGCCGAGGGTCTGGCGGCGCTCTGCAAAGAAATCCGCGAACGAACGCAGCGTTTCGATACTGCCGTAGGTCAGAAGCTGCGCTTCGTCCACTGCAACGACCATTCCGTCGTGTAGCTTCGCCGCAATGCTCATCCACAGGTCGTCCCGGGACTGTGTGACCGGAACTCCCAGGTTCAGAGCCAGCAGTTTCAGCACTGCCTTTGTGCTCTTGGTGCAGGGATTTATCGTTATCATCACGCTGTCGTGAGGGTGATCCTCTATGTACTTGTGGAGCGCCTTCGTCTTGCCGACTCCCGCATCCCCGGTCACGAACGCGAACCCGCCCTTGAGCTGTGTGTTCCGCACTGTCTTGTAAACCAGTGTAGAAATCGAGGTCGGCGCGTATTCTACCTCGCTGTAGGTCTCGGAAGCCGCCGCCTTATTCTCAAAATAGGCGTATATCTTCTCGAACTGATTGTCCCAGTTCCCGGCGTAGTACCCCTTGCGTATCTGCGACAGCGCCGAGCCGGTTATTCCTATGCGCTCGCAGAGCTTCGCTTCGGAGATTCCAAGCTCCGCGGCGGTTGCCGTTATCTTTTCAAGAGCCTCGCGCTGCTTCGGCGTAAGCTCCCTTATCACTTTCTGTTCTGCCATGATGTCAGTCCTTTCTGCGGCTCGCCGCCGCTGCGTTTAACTTATCCAGGATATCAATATTGACGGAGATCTCGCTGATATCCCCAAGCGCCGGGGATTTCTCCAGTTTCTCTTCGGAGAATACCGGAACGAATTTCGCAGGTTTCTTGAATACCATGTCCTTGCCGCCCTCGACCGAGTTTCTGACCATAGCGGCGAAGATGTCGATACGCTTGTCGGCGTCCACGCTGTCGAGGATCCCGCGACCGTATTCCCGGACGAGCTTCTTGCTCTCGGCGATCTGCTTCTCGGCGGTGGCGATATCTTCGCGGTGGTTGGTAAGGTAGTCAACGAGGAGGTCGTCGTCCAGATCCCACGTCCAGAGGTACTTGTCCGTAGCCATGTCATACACGCGCACGCTGCGGAGATCCGCCGGATCGTAGCGGACGTACACCTTTTCACCTATGTGGAGGACGGTGTCCGCGCCGCGGTACCACAGCTTTTCTCCGGCGAAGTTGATGTACACGCCGTTGCGGTTGACTGCCTGCGGCTTGCTGACGCGTTTGAGCAGCATTGAGAGGTTAGCTTCGTCCGCTGTGCGGAATACGGTGTCCTGTATGCTGCTGTTCCAAACCTCAAAACGCCTCATGCCCTTGTAGCGGCGCTCCTTGCCGCCGTAGGGAGCGGCGTTGAAACAGCCGTCGATGTAGGAATCCAGCGCTATCCGTATCTGTTCTTCCTCTGGAATAATTCCGTGCTTCAGCTTGTATTTCAGGCTTTCCGGGCGTTCCAGAATCGTGCCGCCGCAGAACGTGGGAATACAGCGTGAAAACTGATTCTTGAAAGTGCAGAACGTGCGCTCGATGGGCTTCGCCTTTGCGTTCCGGACGATAGCGTTGTGCATTTCGATTCCGAGGAACTGCAAGATGTTCGGCGGCAGAGGATCCTTGTTCCAGTCTTTCCGGCGGCGGTGTCCGCGTCCACCGATATCCGATACAAGGAACTCGGAACCGTTGTCGAAGTAGACTGCTTTCGGAACTCCACACCTCAGTATTCCATGCCGGAGCGCCAGTAGCGTGCTGTCGCCGGAGGGCGCGTATGTGAGGTTCCAGCCCATCATAGCGCCGGACTTGGCGTCCAGGAACGCTGTGAGGTACAGGCGGCGAACCTTGCCGTCCTTTCCTGCGGTGAAGAAATCGAAAGTGTGGTTATCTGCTATCCAGACATCGTTTGCGTGGAGGTCGTCGTAAAGTCGCTCGACATACGGCAGGCACTTGTCTGAGAACGCCTTGTCGCCGTTGCGGAAGTACATTCGCACCGCATACGGTATATCTTCGGCTCTGCGGCGAAACGTGCGCTCTGACGGCATATCCGGCAGGCTTTCCGGGTAATGTTCCTGCACCCAGTCCCGGGTAAATTTGTAGCAGCTCGTTATAGGCAGGCACTGCTGGTCGAGGTAGAACCGGCTGAACGCGTTCAGCATGAACTCCGGAACGACGGTCGTTCCCTTGTTGCTGCCGCCCCTCTTGTCGATAAGCCCGGAAATGTCCGAGTTCCGGTAAGCCTTGAGCCTGCGGTAGAGGATATCAGTGCTTATCTCCAGGTCAGGGTATTTCAGCCGCGCCGCCTGAACGAACATCTCGTCGATCTCGCCCTTGCTGTACTGCTCGTAGCTGTCCCGGATAGTGAGCCAGTCCTTGATGATTCCTGTCCAGAGATACAGCTCGCTGCGCTGCTTGTCTGTAAGATCGTCCAACGTAAGGCGTGTGCTGTCAGTCTTTAAAGGCGCTTTAACCGCCTTTTTAACCGGCTCTAAACCCAGCGAGCGGCGCTGCTGATTTTCCCATTTAAGCTGTAAGTCCTGCGGCAGCGCTGTCAGCGGGATCATGTATTCGGTGCGGTTGTTCGCGGCGTTATCCTTTGTTTCGCCTATAAGCTTGCCGTTCTGGACGAGCTGACGAACGTATCTGGGTGTGCAGCCCTTGATTTCCGCGACCTCTGCCGTTGATAGGTAAGTCAAAGTGATCTCTCCTTTCTGTAAGAATTTTACTTGACAAAAGCTTAATGCTCTGATATACTTTAGACGGAGCCTTGCGGTCAGCAGAAGCGATACGTTGTGCAAAGTGTAGTCGTTTCTGCCGAGGCTCTATTTTTTATGCTCCGACCTGCCATCATCAGCGCAGGGCGGTCATTCCCTGCGGACGAACAACCCGCTGCCGGGCTGCTCGTTTCGGCTGTTTTCATCTACTTGGTTACTTTTTTGATTTTAACGTGGACAACTCTGTGTCCTCGTCCGCTAAAATTCTGAGTTAATAGCGGTTCCTTTTCTGACTTTGACTCGTCTTTGAGCTTTGAAAGATGTTCAGAGATAGCTGATGAAATTTTAGTAGTTTCTTCAAAATCAAAATCAGAAATATAGTCGATTTTGGAATCGTCGCTTTCCTCCTGCGGAGCTGCTTTCTTTCCGACCAGCTTTTCGTGTTCTGCGACCATGTCCTCAACCAGAGCAGAGGCATTGCCCATTGCCTCCTGTATCTCGTCCAGAACGCTTCTGCAGGATTCCACGCGTTCCTTTGCACCATCAAGGTACCAGTTGAAACTGTCAATCTTTTCTGCTGCGTTGTCCTCAATGATGTTTATGGGGGCGTTATCCTCAAACCACGGGAAAGCCTTAGTGCAGAAATCCCACTCGGCGTCCTCCTTGTTCGGCAGGTACTTGCCGTCGTACACATCGTTGCCGTTCTCGGCGGTATGCCATACAACGTAGGGGTCAGGGGCGGTCTTGGAATGAGCAAGAATCATTCCGTTAGCTACCATCAGGACGGTGTAGCCCTGGATTATGTCGTTGTTTCTTATCATGGTGTACTCCTGTTCTGTTTTGCAATCGATTGCAAAACTTTTAAAAATCTGTGTTTATATTGTCGTAAGGACTGCACATTTCGTCTATCATATGCTTATCAGAGTTGGAATAACAGCTATTGTAAAGACTGACAGTCCTAGGACGGCGTGTTTGTTTCCGTCTCTCGTTGGAAAGCGTTGATTCCATATTGCGAAATGCAATGTAAGAAAACGGCACCTCTTTAAGGTCTGGTCTGAGAAAACGAATTTTGACTGCACGGAGATATCCGAAAACCACAGTATCATACCATTCATCAAACGATAACCTCTTGATTCTGAGAAATTTCCATATTTCAGAATGGTTGATTTCTGCGAACTCGCGCTCTTCATCAGTCAAAGGTTCTGAATAGTCTATTTTCGCACCATTTTTTCCTTGAGGAATAAGCGCGATTTCAATACCTGTTTTCTCTGCAATTTTTTTCCGTGCAACAGGTGACGGCTTGCTCCTGCCGTGTTCATAGCCTATGATAGTATCGTAAGACAGCCCGACTAACGAAGCAAATGCCTTTTGTGTAAGCCCATTCTTTTTTCGGTAGTCTTTGAGCAGATTAGAAAAATCTGATTTACTTTCCATATTGCTCGCCTCAGTCTACAAAGGTGTTGCGTTCGAAGTCGAATACTCCGAAATACTCGTCGTTCAGGTAAACGTTCGCCCTGTTCTGGGTGGGGCAGGTGATCTGCAGTTCGCGGATCCGGCGATAGCCAAGCTTCTCCAGAGCGGCGGTCACTGCTGCGGTCATTTTGTTCATGCTCATATACTAGTTTCTCCTTTCCTCAATCACCAAGCAGGTCATAAATGATGTGTCTGATAAGTGCTTCGCCACTATCTTCTGATACATCAATGTAACTTGTAAAATCCCTACCGAAATGCTCGCTGTAGTAGCTGGAAGCAACTTCTCCAGTTTCGGGATTGTAGTCAATGCTTTTGAGCTTGATCTGCTGACCAACCTCGGTGAGCTGGAGCAGTTCGCACATCTTTTCGCAGATGAGCTTTTTGTTTACGGTCATGAAACAGCCCTCCCTATCATTTCGTCTACCGAGCAGTGGAAGAAATCTGCGGCAGCGACTACTATTTTGAGCGACGGCACCTTGTATCCGCTCTCAAAACTTGCTATATTCTGCTGTGTCGTTCCGATTCGCTCGGCAACTTCCGCCTGCGTAAGACCTTTTTCTTCACGCTTACGCTTTAAAATATTGCTAAACAGCATTTTAAAACCTCCTTACTGTTGATTTTTTAGCCACGTTGTGGTAAAATGTATTCGGGGCAGTATGCCCTTGCATACCCCTGTCGGGGTACAAGTATATTATAATTCATTTAAATGGGTTTGTCAATAGAAAAACCCATTTAAATGAATTTCAGCGTTTTGCACAGCTATTTCGGAGGACATTTGTATGTTTTATGACAACTTGAAGGCTATTTGCGATAAAAAAGGCGTGAAAATTACACCGCTAGTCGCGGAATGCGGTGGAGCAAAAGGATCAATATCTAACTGGAAAAAAGGTGCTGCGCCTAATAGCGATATTGTTCTTCGACTGGCAGTGCGTTTAAACGTATCAACGGACTATCTGCTTACGGGTTTGGAGCCTCAGCCGCAACTATCTAATGAACAAACTCAAATGCTTAATATTTTGGATAAATTGTCGCTTATTGATAGAGCTAAAGTAATGGAACGAGCTGAAACTCTTGCAGAGCTTGCTGCCGAACGAGCTGCTGAACAGGAAAAAGAGAATAAAACTGAACAGAACGATGTTATAGGTAAATGCTTGCCCCTAAACGGTACTTGTGACAAAACATACTACAACCGTGCTGCTTGCGCTGGAACAGGATTATACCTTGACGAAGCAAGCGCTGAAACAATAACCGTCCGCAGCACTCCGGAAGCACTAGCTGCCGACTTTGCTATTCCTATTTCCGGCGATAGTATGGAGGACGAATTTCACAGCGGCGATATAGTCCTAGTAGAATCCTGCCCGTGCGTTCGCAAAGGAGAGGTAGGTATTTTCCTAATTGACGGGAATGTCTGCATTAAAGAATACGGCGGAAGATTTTTGATTTCTTACAACAAAAAGTACAAGCCAATAGATCTCAGTAAGCACGAAACTGTAGTTTGTTTTGGAAAAGTGATAGGCATTGCCGAAGTAGTTTCTAAAACACATTTTTAATAGTATAAAAAAGTGCACAAAAAATGGCGCGGATTGATTGTTTCTGCGCCGTTTTTTTGTGTCAAGGAAGCGGTTCCTTGACAGGGCTATTTTTGTTCCTTGAGTTCCTTGCTACAATTTACATAATTTGTATTAAAAATACATCTTTTTAAAAGCGCGTTTAAATCACGTTGATAGCTTTAAACCGCATTATACAGCCGTTTAAACACATCTTTTAAATTCTTTAAACGCCCCGCAAACTTTTCCAGCTGTTAGCTCATTTCGTCCGTTTAACAGCAAAAAAGCGCCGAAAGTGATTGACAACCACTCCCGGCGCTCTTTCTATTCACTTGCATTCCTTTGCACTTATAAACGGCTCTGTTACGCCATTTCTCCCGGTCATTGCCGGTTTCTTTCGGTTTCTTCCACCTTATTTCGCGTCCCCTTGTTTCCTTGTCAATTAACATCAACATCAATTTCAAGTGCCTCCGAATCAAGCTCTATCAAAACATCGCCTTGCTTGACAAAATCGCCCTCGGAAATATTTATCGACTTTACCGTGCCGCCCGAATAGGTTTTGACCACATTAAGATTTCCAATAGGCTGGACGCTGCCGCTTGCGGTTATAACCACGTCGATCTCCGAAACACAAGCCCAGATTATCGCACCGATAAGCAGTGTAAATATCCCAATAATTATAACCGTTCCCGCTTTATGCGCGGGTCGCTCGATTATCTCGAGCAGCGACGGCATAAAATCATATTTCAGTTCCTTGTCGCGCTTTTTGCCGTGCTTCAAAACGTACTCCGTCAGCGCATTGTTCATCGGTGTCACCTCGCTTCTGTTGGTTGTACAGGTGGAAATATAAGCCCTTTTGCTCCATTAAATTCTCGTGTGTATCGTATTCCACAAGATTTCCTCTGTCAATAACCATAATCTTATTTGCGTCTTTCAGCGTGGAAAGTCTGTGGGCGATTATCAGAACAGTTCTCCCCTTGCATATTTCCTTCAGATTATTTTGAATAATGCTCTCGGATTCATAGTCCAAGGCAGATGTTGCCTCGTCAAAAATGAGTATTCTCGGATTATTCAGAATAGCTCTCGCAATTGCTACCCGCTGTTTTTGACCGCCGGATAATCCCATTCCCTTTTCTCCAATTATCGTGTTATATCCGTCGGGGAGCTCGAGTATAAAATCGTGCGCTCCCGCAATCTTCGCGCTGTTTATGATCTGATCCATTGAGGCTGTCGGACAATGTATCGCAATATTTTCTGCAACTGTTCCATTGAACATAAAGTTCTCTTGCAGCACAACGCCAATCTGTTTTCGCAGCATTGCGGGATTCACAAGCGAAATATCCATTCCGTCAATTGAAATTTTGCCGCCCTCGGGTATATACAAGCGCTGAATTAACTTGGAAATCGTACTTTTACCCGAACCGCTTCTTCCGACTACTCCTACGATTGTGTCCGGTTCAATTTCAAAGCTCATGCCCTTGATAACCTCGCCGCCTTGTGGATTGTATCTGAAATGCACTTTATCAAATACGATTTTTCCGTTGATTTTAGGCATAGAAGTTTGGTTGGCGTTAAGAACAGGTTCGGGAGCAGTATTGAAAATATCTCCGATTCGCTTTACCGAAAGAGATGCTTGCTGATACTCCTGCCACAGCTGCACAAGCCGCAGCACCGGACCGCTTACTCTGCCCGAAAGCATACGGAACGCCACAAGCTGACCGACCGTGAAATTGCCGTCCATTACAGCTTTTGCTCCAAAGAACAAAATCAGCAAATCAAATAATTTCTGAATAAACTGTCCGGTTGTTCCTGCCGTCGCCGAAACCATTGAGGTTTTATAGCTTGCCTTGACGTAATCCGATTGCAAATCGCCCCATTTTTTCTCAAATTTAGGTTCGAGAGCGTAAGATTTCACGGTCTGAACTCCCGTTATGGATTCCACCAGAAACGACTGTGTATTTGCTCCCGCTTCAAATTTTTCATCAAGCCTTTTCTTAAAAAGAGGTGTAACAATAGCGGATAAAACTGCGTAAACGGGAATGGAACATATCACTATAACCGTAAGTGAAGAACTGTAAAAAAACAGCACCACAATGTACACGATTATGAAAATAAGGTCAATCATTGAGGACAGCGGCGTGCCCGTGAGAAAATTCCGGATACTATCAAGCTCGCGCACTCTTGCCACCGTTTCACCGACACGCCTTGACTCAAAATATTTCAGCGGAAGCGCGAACAAGTGCCGAAATAATTTGAAACTCAGCATTACGTCTATTCGGTTGGTCGTGTGCGTGAAAACATAGTTTTTCGCGAGTCCCAGAATAAGCTCGTAAACGTAAACTATCCCGATACCAATTGCAAGCACGTTCAGCGTCGACATACTGCGGTGTACCAGCACCTTATCCACGACTACCTGAGTCATTACAGGCGTCAGGATTCCCAAAATCTGCACCGTAAAAACGGCTATCAGAACCTGTATAAATTCCTTTTTGAATTTAAGTATTGTCGGAATAAACCACTTGAAGCTGAAAATCGCTTCTCTGTCCGCAGTGCCTTTTTTGCTGATAATAACCGCCGTTCCGTCCCAGATTTCCGCAAGCTCCTCACGGGATTTTATTGCGGGTTGGGTTTTATCCGCAAATAAGATCATGAATTTATCTTCCGTGGATTTCGCGATTATAAAAAAATCGCCGTTGCTGTCCTTCGCTATAATGGGAGCGTTGACATTTTTCAGCTTGTTTATATTCAATCGACAGAGCCGCGCCCGCATTTTCAGCTTTTTCGCGGATTCAATTATTTCTATTTCTCCGGTTTTCTGCTCGGGATCGAGTACCGACAGGTTTTCTGCTTGCTCTTTTGTGATAGGAATTCCGTGAAATTTCATCACTATCATAAAGCAAGTAAGCCCACTGTCCTGCGTTTTCTCCATTATTCGACCTCCTTTTTCAAAAATTATGCAGCAGCATTGAAGCTGCTGCATTGAATGAAATGTGCAAAAGTGCTTTTATGATGCTTGAGTGACGACCAGCAACTGATTTGCAAACTCGGAGTTGTCTGTGCTGCTTTGCATATTCATGCTGTCGGAAATATTGCTTTCGTTCGAGAATGCCGCCATATTTTCGGCAAGTATCATCACTTGAATGTCAATCTGACCTGTCGTATTTTCGTTTTCATCCGCTGTAGATGCACTGTCGGTAATCTCGGGAATAACGATGTTGTCGTTCTCCGTAAGCAAACCGAAAACGGAATTATCGTCAGCGTAAAGCTCGTTGAGAATTTCCGCGTTTGCCTGAGCAAACTCATCCTCGGTCTTAGCTGCCTCAATAGCTGCAAGCTCTTCTTCAGAGAGAATTCTCTCAAATTCGCCTGTTTCAACATTGAACGTACCAGATACCTCATCTGCAAACTCGAACGTAAATCGCTCGCTGTCAAAATTGCGGATCGTTAGAACGTCGTCGCTCTCGGTAATTGTAATTACCAGTTCTCCGCGATCCGTCATCTCAAACGAGACCGCGTCGGAGCTGATGTCTAGGAGTTCTACCTTGTTATCGCCGTCGTTGTCCTCAATTATATCCGAGCCGTAACCGACACCGAATCTATAGGTGTCATTGCCCATTCCACCGTAGAGGAAGTCGCTGCCTTCGCCGCCGTCAAGGATATCATCGCCATCATTCCCGTTCAGCGTATCGCTTCCGATACCACCGAACAGAATATCGTTGCCCGCGCCGCCCGAAAGATTATCGTTGCCGCCGTCGCCGTGCAGTATAATGCCGCTGTCGCTCCATGCGGTCATCCAATCGTCATATTCGGTCGCATGAACCTGCTTGATGGGATTTTCTGCGCTGTTATAAGCATAACGCTTTCCATTTGCAAATCTTACCTCAAAGCTGCGGTTGCTTTCCGAGCCGAAGTAGCCCTGAATTATCAGCTTGTCCTCAACGCCCTCAAACGTGATCATAAGGTCGTTCCAATTGTATCTATAAGCAGTCATAGCGTCCTCCGTCAGACCCGCGCCGAACGATATCGTATTGATACCCTCACTGTCGATAATTGTATCGGTGCCGCTTCCGACATTGAAGATATATGTATCGTTTCCTGCGCCGCCGTAGAGCATATCATTGCCCTCACCGCCATCAAGAATATCGTTGCCGCCGTTTCCGTACAGCTGATCATTACCATTTCCGCCGTACAGCCTATCATAACCGCTGCCGCCATTGATGTTATCAGAGCCGTCTTCTCCATAAAGAGTAACACCTCTTCCATCCATGGCTGACATATAATCATCGCCGTCCGTACCATAAATCGTTCTGAGTGGACTGTTGGACGCGGTTGCGTGTATTCTTCCGCCGCCGTTAAAGGTAAGGTAGAAGTTCCTGTTTGCCTCGGAGGTAAAGAATCCTTCAATTATGATCTTATCTTCGGAATCTGCGAACGTGATCGTAATGTCATTCCAATTGGTGCGATAGGCTTTTATCTGATTTGCCGAATATCCGTTAATATTGATGGTATTAGTACCCTCGCCGTCGCTGATGGTATCGACGCCGTACCCCTTATTGAAGATATAGGTGTCGTTTCCTGCACCGCCGCTGAGATAATCGTTGCCCTTGCCTCCGTCAAGTACATCGTCGCCTGCCTTGCCAGTGATACGCTCATCGCCGTCGCCGCCGTAAAGCGTATCGTTACCGTCACTTCCGACGATCTGGTCGTCAGAAGCCTGGGCGTCATTTATGATTCCATCGTCATAGATGGATTCCATATACTCACTGCCGTCAGTTCCATAGATCTTTCTGAGCGGACTATCCTTTGCCGCCGCTTCAACTACTGTACCATCTGCAAACACGAGAGCGAAGTTTCTTGCATTCTCATTAATGCAATAGTCCTTGATTGTCAGGGTATCTTCAAAACCATCAAAAGTTATGAGCAAATCGTTCCAGTTGGAGCGGTACGCCTTAATGCCCGACGCCGTGAATCCATCGCCGAACATAATGGTGTTCGCACCATCGCTGTCCTTAATCGAATCATTTCCGTAGCCTGGGTTAAAGAAATAAATATCATCGCCTGTGCCGCCGTCAATAAAGTCGTTGCCCGAACCGCCGTCGATCATATCGTTTCCGTCGCCGCCGTTGATGTAATCATCACCGCTGCCGCCGAAAATAACATCGTTCCCGCCGCCCGAGAGAATCTGATCGTTTCCTCTGTCGCCGAATATGATCTCATCCTCGTCATTGCCGATTATGCGGTCATCGCCGCTGCCGCCCGCTATAACGGAGCTGCTCTCGTTGACAATATAATCACTTTCCTCGGAGCCGGAAAGGAACTCGCTTTCGTCCGCGGTTATGCTGTCTTTGAGTGAAACGCTCTCGCCGCCGACTTCAAGAATGTAATGGTCGGGTTTTTCCGCGAAGCCGTTTATAATAAGCTTGTCCTCGCTATCCTTGATTGCGATAACAATGTTCTCTCCAACGGAGATTATATCAAGCTCATCGATAGAAATACCTTCAGCCATTTTTATCGTGGATACACCCTCGTTGTCGCTGATAATATCCGTGCCGTAATTTCTGCCAAACACATATGTATCGTTACCCGAACCGCCGTAGAGGAAGTCGTCGCCCTCGCCGCCGTCGAGGATATCATTGCCGTCGCCACCGTAAACAAGGTCATTGCCACTGCCCGCATAGAGAACATCGTCGCCCTCGTTGCCATAGATTATGTCATTTCCATCGCTGCCATAAACGGTATCATTGCCGCCGAAAGCGTGCATGATGGAATCGTCAACGACCGCCTTGAGAACATCGTCGCCGTTTCCTCCATAGATATGTCTGAAGGGACTGCCCTGATCGGTAACGTGCATTTTCACGCCGTCGAACTCAAGGTCGTAGTTTGCATATTCCTCACCCTTGCGGAAGTCCTTGATGACGAGCGTGTCGTTTGTACCCTTGATCGTGATGGTCGCGTCGTATTCGCCTGTGCCGTTTACAAGGATATCCGTGGGGTTGAGTCCCTTGAAGCGCAGTGTGTTCAGACCGTCTGCGTCAATTATTGTGTCGCTGCCGTAGCCTTTTGCGAAAACGTATGTGTCGTTGCCTTCCCCTCCGTACAGCGTATCGTTTCCTGCGCCGCCGTCGAGAACATCGTTGCCGTTTTCGCCATAGAGCATATCGTTACCCGAACCACCAAGAAGTGTGTCGTTGCCATCGTCGCCGCAAATTACATCAACACCACTTGTTCCACTAATCATATCATTGCTTTTGCCGCCTAAAAGCACATTGGTATTTTTGATCCTATCAAAAATTTCGTTGTATTCCGAGAAATTTGACTTAAGCTCGTCAAAAGTTGTGGCGTTATATACGTCATCGTACTGATTCAGCCAAGACGCAACTCCGGCAATAATGTTTCCGACATCATCTCCGTTTTCCATCATTTCGGAAATCTTTTCTTTAAACGCAGAGGTGTCGAGATATGAACCGTCATCACCCCAACGTCTGAGTATAAGGTCAAGATAATCGCCTATAACGGTTTCCTTATTTAAAAGGTTGAAATACATTTCTTCAATGTCTAAATAGACACATTTGAGAATAGCTGCAGCGTTTACATTCGGTGATGTGCCACCGTCTATTCCCTCAAAACCTCGTCCCATAAACTGCTCAATAACGTGCAGATCTCTTGCGTCTATATTGCCACCGCGAGAGTTTGTCGAAATTTCAGCGGAATCGGTTATAAAATAAAGAATTCTTTTAACAAGTATTCTCTTTTCTATGTAATCAGTTGAATTTTTGAACTGTTCAACCAAACCTGCAAGCGTTCCGGTCTTGTCCGCAAATATAGCGTTATTTAAGCTCATTACATTACCGAATGAGTCTACAGAACTTACGACAACGCCCTCGCCGAAATCGTTCAGATCCTCGCTATCCGCCGAGTTGACCTTAAACCAATGCTCGCTGATGTCGCGCACCGAGCCATCAGCAAAGGTAACGGTCGAGGATTCGGAAACGATCGTTCCCGTTGACGAATCTGTTTCGCTCTTGTTCGCATGGTCAAGGCTGATTGAAGTTATACCCAATTCGTCAAGCGTTTTAAGTTCGTCGGATTCGGAAATGCCATTGTGATTAGCATCGATCCATACTCGAAGGTTTGCGAACTCCGAATCGTTCTTGTCTATCACGCCGTCGCCGTTTTCATCAAGCTCGGCAAGAGCTTCAAAACCCTCGCAAGATGTTGAGCCGTCCTTAAGCGTGACCTGATCTCCGAAAAGCTCCCCGCCGTTGTCGATTTTGCCGTTGCCATTTCGATCAAGAGCAAGGAAGCCGTCCTCACCGCCAATCCATGCAGTCTTTTCAGCAAAACCATTTTTATCAAGATCAAAATGAACGCCGTCATCTAAGCTTGTGAGTTCAATGCCTTTCCTTCCTAAATCGATGATGAGGGGGTCTTTAGGAGGTGGAGTATTCCCTGCGTCATTAAAGTTGTTGCCGTTGTTGTTCTTAGAGCCATCAGTTGTATCATACGGCCATGCTTTGCCATATTCTTCCCGCTCTTTGTCAGACATACTATCATACAACTCTTGCCCCTTTTGTTTTAAATATGAAACGAACGAGTCGTGATTGACGTCGGACTTCTTATTATCCATAAGACCTTCCATTTCAAGCAGCATTTCAAGTTGCTCTAGGTCAACCTTTCTAAGGTACTTTTTATCAATTTTGCCTTTAATTTCCGCCACCAAACGATCCGCAGTCCAATTCTGAGTGTAGTAGTCACACATCAACTCTGTAAACTGCAATTGCGCAACGTGTTTGTTTATAATTCCAAGCGCCTCTTCATATTTACCACTGATTGCATCAACAATATTAGAGTAAAAATCACCCAATAGCGGGATTTCGCCGACAAGCATGCTTGTTAAATTTAAAAAATTACGGCCCAAATCGCCCATAGCATCTTTATAATCTTGCGTTTCGTAATCTGTTGTTTCGCTAATTACAACAAGAGAATCAATCAAATCCCTAACAGCAAAACCATAATCTGCCGCCTTGCTTATCTTGCTAGCCTCGTCGTATGCGGTAGTAATCCATGAAGGGTCTATTCGACACTTCCGGTACTCGTCCATTCCAAAAAAAGCAACAATCGCCTCTTCCGGATTATCCTTTAGCCATTGAATACTTGTGTCAACAAAAGCATCCTTAAGATACATCGCCGCCCCCAAAAAATCAGGAGGATTATCCTCATCACCTTGAAGTCTGGTGAAAAACTCCTCAGAAAATATAACACTTTCTGCCCATAGTTCAATTCGCTCATTATCGTCCATAATATCCGTCCTTTCTATTATGTGCCATTTTCAGTCTGTATAAACAATGGTAACCCAATCAACAATGCCTTTCTCGTTAAACGTAACAATAAGACATTTACCGTGCCAATCATTCGAGGTTTTTCCCTCGAGAGAACCATATCTATATTCCTGCCAGCCTTCATATTTTTTACTGTTAAAATTTTTTATACTTGTTGCTTCACCATACCTTTCGACGATTTCTTCTCTAGTTGTTTTAAATGGAGTTATGCCGTCAACCGAACATTTGTCATTCTCAAAAGGAGCATCAAAAATCCTACTGTCACCCTTTTTGGACTCTTTGTAGTTTTCCGCTCCGCAACTAAAAAGCAAATCGCCATTTTTGTCCTTGACTTCAACGTGACATCTATCCTCCGCAAATCGATTAGCAGAAGTTTCATATGTCCAATCCTTAGGCAGTTCTTTCAGCTTTATGGGTATCTCGATCGCTTGTCCGTCAACAATTACATTTTTTCGTATCCGTTCAATGTCAAAACCCGTTTCGCTGTACGATATCTCAGAACCATCAGGAATAGTACTTCTTTCGCACCCCGTAAACCCACAGAGCAGTATCGCCGTTGCCAACAGCGCAACCACCCTTTTGCTTTTCCTGTCAAGCCGATGTTTTAATTTGCTAAACATAGTACACAACCTTTCTGTCTTGATATCAGCCTTACCGCTGTTTTACAAGATACTACCACATCTTGACAGAAAAGTCAAGCATTTTGTGAAGTTTGACAATATCTTGTTAAATTTAGCAATTTTTCACGTGGTTTGACAAAAACAAGCCGATATTTATGTAAAAATTTTAAAGAATATCGGCTTGTCAAGCCAATGACCGTATGATATTATCACTTGGTCATTTTCTGAAGTGCCTTCGGCTCTTTGGGCTGATAAAAACAATAGCACGATGCCGCACCGCAAGCCTTCTTCGCCATAGACATTGAAGTCTTTGCGATTACTTTAGCAACCGTTTCCTTGAGTTTCATTGTCAATCCTCCTTTGACGATATATTTCAATTAAAATCGCAACCGATACTTCTACCAAAGTTACGATTATTATTGACCCATACAACGAGTTGAGCGATATCAGATATAATCCAATCGAACTCATAGCAATATATAGAACAAAAGAAATTTTTCTGCATTTTTTTGCTTTCTTCTCGGAAAGCTCCTTGTGCTTGTTCTTGACAGGAGAAAAAGCATAGATAGGTATAAAGCCAAGCATTAAAACAGAAGACATAATATGGAATTCAGCTATCTCAAAATAAAAAAGAGTTTTTCCAATGCCATAGGCTACAGAGAATAAAATTATCATCATACAGTTACACTTGAAATAGCTGTCCGCATGGTAACCTCCGCAGTATGACCTAATCAATATCATACAACCTAAAAATACAATACCACACAGCGGATCGCCCAGCGCAAACGCTATTATCATGGTAAGCAGTATGTTCAACGCAGTAGATATTGATATTTCAATGCCATATTTGTATATTTCGGCTAACTCAGAATCTATCGTCATATTCGACCCAACAAAATCAAGCAGCTTTGTAGATATTTTTTCAATCATTGTCATTACCCCTTACACGACAGATTATACTTGTCTAATATTGACATGTCAATATGTTTGTGAAGTTTGACAATTTTTAGTGAAGTATAAAAAGGCGCTGTAAAAAAATAGCCACGCAATAGTCCGAGCTTCCCATAAACGGAAACTCGGACAATTTTTTATCTAAATCAGCATAAAAAGAAGAAACGCAATAAAAAAGAGCATAACAAACGCGCCGACACGAAAATGTCATGCATTGAATGTTGAGAAACACACATCAAGCTGTCGATTTTAAAGCAACTTTTTTCAAATGGAACTTGTGATGATTAAAACCGCAGGAAATAATACCGAATTCAAGAATAAGTGACTTAAGCCCCCTGCGGCGAGCACGAGTGTATGACCTGTTCCACTTGATTGTACCGAAGGTGCCCTCAACTTGAATACTGCGGTTCATACGAAGCAGCGCGCCGTGTATGCTGTTGAGATTGCTCAAAACTTCGCTGTGAAACCGCGTCAGTTCTTCGTTCAGACGGATAATTCGGTTGCCCTTGCATTTGCAGCATTTGTCCTTGAGCGCACACCCGCTGCAGTCTTCGCATTGGAAAAACTCCTCGGTCCTGCCATACTTGTTTCCGCGAACCGCTCTGCTGTAAATGTAGTTGAATTTTTTCCCATTCGGGCAAACCGGAGAACCGCTTTCATCAATCGGAAAAATCACCGCTCTGTACGGGTCGTCGCGGTATTTGGTATCCTTGCTGTCCTTTTCAAACATGGTGAATTTCATGAACTTTTTCATTCCGTGCTCTTCGCAGTAGAGGTAGTTGTTGAAACTTCCATAACCCGCGTCTGCGACAGCGTATTCGGGTTATTTTGCGTAAAATATGTTGAATCTTTCCATTAACGGTTGAAAACAATCCATGTCCGACGCGCGCTGACACACATCGAATGCTGCAATATAGCCGTCGCAAACCGCGCACTGAATGTCATAAGCAGGCAGAAGCTGGTTGTTTCCCATATGATCGCGCTTCATTCGCATAAATGTTGCGTCGTGATCGGTTTTGGAATAGCTGCCACAGTCTTCTCCACATATTTTGATGTGCTCTGCGTACTTTTTCAGACGTTCCAGATACTCGAAAAGCCTTTCGTAAAGCCGCTGCTCGGCAGTTTTGTGATGTCCGCGTCCGCGTACTGTTTTCTGCAAATCCAAGCCGGCAAGTTCTGCGAATTTTGATAAAATCTCCTCGAGATATTCGATTGAATACTCCTCGCGTGCGCCGAATTTTACTCCATAGGGATCGATTATTTCATTCATTTTTAGGAGCAGCTCGGTTATTTTGGCAAATACCTTCAAACGATTTTTCTCGCAGTTCTTTTCCAAACCCAAGTGTTCTTTCCGGCATTGGCGGAGATTTTTATTCCGTCAATATAGGTGTGGTTCAGGTCTACGTGTTCTTTCTCAAAGATGTATGCGTTGATATCTGCGAAAATTTCGTCGACTTTCTCACACAAGGATTTGTTCATAAAATTGTCTATCGTCATGTGGCTGGGAGGTGGGTTGTCCTGCAGCAGCCACATATACCGAATGTCGGTTTTGCAATACTTTTCAATGTTCCTTACTGACGCATATCCGTTCTCCATGAACGCAAACAGTATTATTTTCAGCAAAGTTTCTTCATCATATCTTGGGCGGCCTACCCTGCGTTCCTCAACCGTCAGGTACTTATTTAGGTCAACATGATTCATCACTTCACAGAAACTATATACCGGGTCTGAAATTTCTATTATTTTTTAGATTTCTACCGGTAATTTCAGCTGATATGGTGTATAATGTTCTTGTGGTTGATTTTTCATTTCAAGTAAATTATACCACAATAAAGACTGCTGTCTCTTTTTTCGAGATGGCAGTCTTGTTTTTTTACAGCGCCTTCATAATTATTTATACATTATCACATGGCAGTAGAAGATTAACCCCTCTTCATAAAAATCTGCCGTTCCATTATATTTTTCTGCCAAAGAACGAATCGTTTTTATTCCCAACCCATGAAGTTCATGCTCTCCTTTACTTGTTTTCAATTTTTTGTTGGTTTCGAGAACGGACTTATCAATGGAGTTAGAAACACGTATGTTTAATTTAAATTCGTCCGCTTCCATCACTACTTCAATAAACTTTCCGCTCGACACTTTTTGTGTACCCTCTATGGCGTTATCCAAAATATTTCCCAGAAGATTACACAAATCATAAGCGTTAATTCCCGATATACCATTTCCCGCACGGCACATTACTTCGATTCCCTTAGACTTGGCTATGCTTAACTTGGAGTTTAGAATCGCGTTTATGAAAACATCACCAACATCTATAAATATTTCTGGTTTGGAAATACTCTCAACACAGGAATTTGTATATTTGATTGCTTCCTCGAAATCGCTATCCTGATGCAGTCGTTGTATAACGGCAAAGTGCTGCTTTATATCGTGTCGTGTGCTTCGCATCTCTTCATACTGCTTACGTATTGTTTCGGCATATTGGATACTGTACTCATATTGTTGTGTCTTTAATTTCAACTCCTCCGCGGATTTGTTCCCCTTGCTGAGGGCAATAGTCATATACAAGCATATCGAATTAAGAACTACAATTCCAAATTCTGCTGATAATAGTAAGCTAATGGTATACACATCTGTGTTCATATTGTTTTTAAAATTTAAAAGTGTGAGCTGTATCATTATAAGTGAAAAGAACGATATTACAAATACCGAGATTATTAACCCCCATTCTTTTTTCTTTAGTTTTAATAAAGCCTTATCAATAATTTTTAGAATCAAGCTGCAAAAATAAAAGATGCATAGTTGTACCAATAATATGGTCATAAATCTTATAAAACTTTTTTGTGAATATAGTGTAATCATTTCAGATCTAAGTATAGCTGAAACTGAACTGGGTATCAATGTACTTGAGAATATAACAACCATATTTGCCAATAGCACAGCAAAAAATTTATTGAGGATTTTGCCGTCCAAAAATAATAAAGCAAAAATAAACCAATAAGCCATATATACTGCCCCAAGCCAGCTCTCGTAATTAACCATGTGATCAACAACCGAAACAACAACCGAACCGACAAGGCTTCCGGAAACATATATTACTTTGCCCTTAAGGGCTGAAAAATTGTGTCCAAGAAATTTACAAATGAAATGAACAATCACAAACTCCTCAAATACCGTTACAATAAGCTCAAAAAAACTCCACAAAATGTCTATCATAAAAAGTCCTACCCTATGTAAAGTCGCGCAAATACACGTTGTATTTTTCAATCAAAACCGCCTTATAGGTTCTGCTTATATCTAATTCAATACCGTTGTCAATCAGAGCTTTGAAGTGAGTATTGTCAATCCTGCATAGATGTTTTAAGTTCACTATACACCTGTTATGTATTCTTGCAAAGTACTTGGGTGAAAGCAATTCAAGTATAGACTCAATCTTTCCGCGTATATGTATGGTTTCTTGTTGACATATAATATCCAAATAGTTTGATTTACTTAAAATATAGATTATGTCAGTTGGATGAACATATTTCTTCTCATTAAACGGAAGTGAAAGACATATTGGACGATTTTCGCGAATGTGATCAGCCAACTTGCCTATAACATTATCCAGCTTGATTTTAAATACTTCACTGTCTGTCTTTGGAATAAAGTTAAACGGACGAAAATCAAAGCTATCATATACCAGATTGTCCTCAGTAGTAATAAAGATTATGTAAACGTTTTCGGATTGGCTGCGAACTTTCTTTGCAACTTCAAAGCCACTTATATCCGGCATTTTAATATCAAGAAAAATAATGTCAAACGGTTTTTGTTCATTTTTTGAAACAAAATCTGTACCACAAGAGAATTTACTGACATCATTCTTGATATGATGCAAGTTCAAACACTCCGAAATTTGTCTGGTTAAAAAGTCAAGCATAACCTTATTATCATCGCAAACCGCTACACGCATACCAGAACCTCACCTCATTCAGTTTGTTTATAAAACAACATAATACTCCGTGTCTTGACACGATTTGTATATAATTGAACACGAATCGAATTTATTCTTTAAAATATAGGTATAATAAAGTAAAAGGGGAGAGACTTGAATGACATTTTCCGAACGGCTCAAAGAAATTCGAGAAGATAACGACTATTCCAGAAAGGATTTAGCAGCGGCGATAAATGTATCCACCGCCGCAATATCCAATTATGAAAACGGAAACAGGGAGCCAGATTTAATAACATTGATGCAGATATCGGAATATCTGAATGTTTCAGTTGACTATCTGATAGGTCAAACCGATGTTAACGTACCCCCTCAAGATATGAAAAAAACCTTTTACAAGGATGTGAGTACAGGTCAACTTTTGAACAAATTGGTCAATCTTAACCCCAAATCCCGACGTTTGCTCATTGAATTGCTTGATTGTATTGAAACAAAGCAACTCATTTCGGAAAGGACAAAAAAGTGAGAGTCTGAATACCGAACCGTGTAAATGCCAATAATACCCACAGAAAGTGAGGTAT